>JGI24694J35173_10000030_pt1 | contig 108497 bp, 98 predicted proteins | sample TergutCo191P1_FD_35173 | JGI IMG/M metagenome (IMG submission 35173) | reverse complement strand
TGGATTCAGGCGCGTATCCGCGCCGGAAATTACAGGGGTATCAATGTTGGGGATTCTATAGCGTTTCAACGACAACTTAATAACCAAAATGTTACTCAAAGCTTGCCAATTCCTTATCTTAATGGTATTGGGGCAATGAAGTGAGCAGTTTACTGCGAACGGCACCTCCCCACACCCCGGAAACTTTAACGAAAAACCCGCCGCGAAATTTTCGCGGCGGGTTTTTGAGTTGCGTTGGATAGTTTATCGCCAGTCAAAATTTAAAGTTTTTGTTCAAACTTTTTTCAAAAAGTTTGCGGGGTTCGGGGCAGAGCCCCGAGAACTTTAAAAGCCAGCAATCATTCATTCAGGCGTAACAACAAACGCGCCGGAGCCGTTGCAGGCACTGCAAACGGAGGTTGTCTGTGCCATGCAGGAGGTACACCACCACTGAAGACCTGTTTCGGCAAATTCGTGGGGGACGCCCGGCTCAAGAAGCATTGCGCGACCGCCGCCCACGCCGCTGCAAGAGTTGCAGGCGACTGTTCCCGCGCCGTTGCACACGCGGCAGGAAAGGATTATGGGTTCGGGGGCGGGTGTTGGTTCAGGAGTCGGTGCGGGTGCAGGGCGCGTTACACGCGGTGCGGCAACGGCTTGCACGGGCGCAGGCGGCTCGGGTTCTTCCTCCGGCTCTTCGGGCTCGGGTTCTTCTTCCTCTTCGGTAAGGTATTCGTCTTCTTCGTCTAAGTACTCGTCTTCGGGTTCTTCGTCAATCGGCTCTTCATAGGCAGGGGTTTCGTCCTCTTCGTATACATAGTATTCCATCGTTTTTCCCAGTGCCAAAACCGTGCCTTCGCCAATGTCGCGCACACGGAAAATGCTCCAGCCCGCAAAAACAAACGCGCCAATAATCATTATACCAAGCAAGGCAAAAACAAGAATTACCAACCACATTGGCACGGTATCATTATTGTTATTACCACTTGCGGCAGAATTGTTCTCATCCATAAAAATCACTCCCCTTCTTACATATTATCGCGTAAAATGTTACAGGTCAATGACAAATTTGTGATATACTTTTCAAAAAGGAGCGGAAAAATTCTTATGAAAACAATTGTGAAAAAAACGAGGGAATACGGCGGCTTGGTTTTGGAAGAAAGACCCGTGCCAACCCCGGGCGATAATGAGGTTCTTATTAAGACGAAAAAAACCGCGATTTGCGGCACGGATTTACACATTTACAGCTGGAATTCGTGGGCGAAAAAAACGATTAAAACGCCCCAAATTATCGGGCACGAATTTGTGGGCGAAGTTGCGGAAATAGGGCGTGGCGTAACAAATGTTACAGTTGGCCAGCTTGTAAGCGGCGAAGGGCATCTTTTTTGCGGACAGTGCCGCCGCTGTATGACGGGAACGCCGCATTTGTGCCGCGAAGCTTCGGGGATTGGCGTAAATATGGACGGCGCGTTTGCGGAATATTTTACATTTCCCGCAAGCAATCTTTGGATTTGTGACGAAAATATCCCGCTAAACGTGCTGGCGATTATGGACCCCCTTGGCAATGCCACGCATACCGTGCGCTCTTTTGATGTGCTGGGCGAGGATGTTCTTGTGACGGGCGCGGGGCCCATTGGGCTAATGTCTGTACCAATTTTGCGGCGCGCAGGCGCACGAAATATCGTGGTAACGGACATAAACGCAAAGCGGCTTGAACTCGCGAAAGTACTTGGCGCGACCGCAACCGTAGACGTTCGCACAGAAAAAATCGCAGACATAATGCCAAACCTAAAACCCGCAATGGTTGAAGGTTTTGATATCGGGCTGGAAATGTCGGGCAGTGCGGAAGGTTTCAACGATATGATTGGCACAATGGCAAACGGCGGAAAAATTGCAATACTCGGTTTCCTTCCGCCCGAAGCGCAAATAGAATGGGATACCATGATTTTCAAAAGCCTTACACTAAAAGGCGTTTACGGTCGCGAAATGTTCGACACATGGTATCAAATGACCGCCCTTTTGCAATCAGGTCTGGTGGACGACATCTTAAAAATAATCACACACGAGTTCCACTACACAGATTTTATCGAGGGTTTTGAACTAATGAAATCAGGCAAATCAGGCAAAATTATTTTAGATTGGATGAATTAAAGTTTTTTTAAGACCGCAGGGCTCTGCCCTGCACCCGGAAACTTTTGAAAAAGTTTCATCAAAACTTTAACTATGGACTGCGTGTGTTAAAGTTTTTTGTCGAACTTTTTTTCAAAAAAGTTCGCAGGGGTTCGGGGACGGAGTCCCCGAGAACTTAAATTGCAGAGGAGCTTTTAAAAATGAAAACAGCATACAAATTTTTTTCACAAGCGGCAGATGAAATAAGAAATTCAGGCTTATGGAAAACAGAGCGTGTTCTTTCAGGAGCGCAGGGCGCGGTGATTGACACGACAGAAAAAAGCGGGCTTATCAATATGTGTTCCAACAATTATCTGGGGCTTGCGAACGATGACGAAATTAAAGCGGCGGCGAAAAACGGCATAGACCGCTGGGGTTACGGGCTGTCTTCGGTGCGGTTTATCTGCGGCACGCAGGAGGTTCATAAGGAGCTGGAAGCCGCGCTTTCGGCGTTTCTTGAAACGGATGATACTATTTTGTATTCGTCCTGTTTCGACGCAAACGGCGGGCTGTTTGAGACAATTCTTACCGCAGAGGACGCGATTATCAGCGACGAATTAAATCACGCAAGCATAATCGACGGCGTTCGGCTGTGCAAAGCGGCGCGTTTCCGCTACAAAAACAACGACATGACAGAACTTGAAGCGCGTCTTAAAGAAGCCGCAACGGCGCGGATTCGCGCTGTAGTTTGCGACGGCGTTTTTTCGATGGACGGCACAATTGCAAACCTGCCCGCCATTTGCGACCTTGCGGAAAAATATGACGCGCTGGTGATTGTGGACGACAGCCACGCAGTTGGCGTAATCGGTGAAAATCTGAAAGGCACGCACGAACACTGCGGCGTTATGGGGCGCGTAGACATTATCACGGGGACGCTGGGCAAAGCCTTGGGCGGTTCGTCAGGCGGATACACCAGCGGGCGCAAGGAAATAATAGATTTGTTGCGCCAAAAATCGCGCACGTATCTTTTTTCAAATACGCTTTCGCCAATCATTGCGGCGGGCAGTTTGCGTGTGCTTGAAAAAATCCGCGCCTCGCAAGACCTTGCGACACGCTTGCGCGAAAACACAATGCATTTCCGCAACGGTTTAATCGCCGCAGGTTTCGATATCCCGCAAAGCGTACATCCCATTGTTCCCGTAATGCTTTATGACGAACTTTTGGCGCAAAAATATTCCGCAAGCCTTCTTGAAAAGGGCATATACGCAATCGGATTTTTCTTCCCCGTTGTGCCGCGCAATAAGGCTCGCGTTCGTTGTCAGGTTTCTGCCGCGCACACGAAAGAGCAATTGGATTTCGCAATAAACGCCTTTAAGGAATGCAGGAAAACTTTGCAAGGAGACTGAATATGCAAAAAGTTCACGGAAACACAAACGGAATACGGCGGTCTTATATAGAGCGGCTGGAAACAATTTACGAAACAGAGCCGCAACGAAAAGAATTTTGTTCGCAGGAAATTTATGCCGCGCTTGCGTTTTTTACCGAGGCAACGGGGCGCGAAGCCATGGTTTATATCGAACGCTCGGGGCGGGTTGAAACCGTGATTGTGGGCGAGCAAGACAGGGTTAGTTTGCCCGCGCTTCGCAAACGCCGTTCCGAAAATCGCCTAAGCGGCTTGCGGTGCATTCACACGCACCCGGGCGGCAACCCGTTTCTTTCGCAGGTGGACATTCAATCTTTGAAAAGTCTTAAACTTGACGCAATGGCATCCATTGGCGTGGCGGAAGGAAAACCCACCCTTATGCAGGTGGGCATTTTAAACGAAATCACGGACGACGAAGAAATTACGGTAAATCTTTTTGGCCCGTATGATACAAACGATGTGCCCGAAGATTTCATCTGGGACGAAATAACGGCGGCAGATATTCGCATACGCCCGCCCGAATCGAAAAAGTCGGAAGCAGAAATTGCCCGCGCAATTCTAACGGGCATTGACGGCAAAAGCACTCTTGACGAGCTACAGCAACTGGCAGACACGGCGGGTTTTATCACGGTTGGGCAAATTATTCAGCCGCGTTCGCGCCCCGACAGAACGTACTATTTGGGATACGGCAAGCTTCACGATTTAGTTCTGGAACTTCAAAAGCTTCACGCCGACACGGTTATTTTTGATGATGAATTAACCCCGTCGCAAATCCGAAACATACAAAAAGAATTAGGCAAAAAAATAGATATCATAGACCGCACTGCGCTCATTCTTGATATCTTTTCGGGTCGTGCTTCCACCCACGAAGGTCGTTTACAAGTCGAACTTGCGCAAACGAAATATTTGTTGCCGCGCATGACAGGATTTTGGGGACACTTTCACAAAATGGCGGGCGGCGGCGGTGGCGGCGGCGGCGCACGGCGCGGCGAAGGCGAAACCCAACTTGAGGTAGACCGCCGCCTTTTGCGCAAACGCCTAACAGAACTGGAGCGCGAAATTGACAAAGTGAAATCACGCCGAGAGGTGCAACGTGCCGCCCGCGAACGCGCAAAAATCCCGATTGTCGCGCTGGTGGGCTACACCAACGCGGGCAAGTCCACCTTGTTAAACACCCTTTCGGGCAGTGATGTTTTGGCGGAAGACAAGCTTTTTGCAACACTAGACCCAAAATCCCGCCGCGTAAATTACGGTGACGGCGAGTTTATTTTAGTTGACACAGTGGGATTCATAAACAAACTGCCCCATGACCTTGTAAACGCATTCCGCGCCACGTTGGAAGAGGCTCGTTTTGCCGACCTTCTTCTGCACGTTGTAGACATTTCATCCGAAACCCGTGACAAGCAAATGGAAGTAGTAAACGATGTTCTAACCCAGCTTGAAGCACACACCAACCCCACCCTAACCGTATACAACAAATGCGACGCGCTGCCCAATTCCAACGACTTTGCAGGCGGAAACGAAACCGTTTTAATCTCCGCAAAAAAAGGCATCGGAATAGACGCCCTAAAAACCGCCATAACCAAAAAACTCTCCGATACCCGCACCGAAATCTCGATTCTTCTGCCGTCAAATTCGGGCGCAATCGTCTCTCGCCTATACGCCACAGGCCAAGTTCATTCCTGCGAATACCGCGAGGACGGCATTTTCATAAACGCCACGGTCACAGCGGAAGAAGCTTCACGGTTGATGGGGTAAAAACCGTTGCTTCAAATTTTTTATTGCTTTTTCGCGAATATTGGTTTACAATCCAAGAAGTTGTTTTGAAAATAAATTTGTGAACAAAGGCGTTCACTGCAAAACGAGCGGGTCATATGACTTGTGTGTTCTGTGGCGGGCGTTTTTTTAGTTCCTTTGGAGGATTGCTGTATGCTAAAGGAAGGTCAGGTACGAATCCCATCGGGATGTGCGGTTTCGGGAATGATAAACAAGGCGGGCAAGCGCATGAGCGGCGAGGATATTATTAAGTCTATCGCGGTGATGCACGACCGTTCCAACGGGCTTGGCGGCGGTTTTGCCGCCTATGGCATTTACCCTGAATACAGCGACTATTACGCATTTCACGTTTTCTACGACTCCATCACGGCAAAACGGGAATGCGAAGAATTTATAGAGCGGCATTTTGACATTATCAACCTATCTAAAATTCCTACGCGGAAGATAAAAGAAGTAACGGATGAGCCGCTTATTTGGCGGTATTTTGTGACGCCTTTGCCCACAAAACTTGCAGACAGTCAATTGGACGAACGCGAGTTTACGGCAAAATGCGTGTTCCGCGTAAACACGCGCATAGACGGCGCGTATGTATTTTCCAGCGGAAAGAATATGGGCGTTTTCAAAGCCGTGGGTTTCCCCGAAGATGTAGGACGGTTCTACCGCTTGGAAGATTACGAAGGCTGGTGCTTCACCGCCCACGGGCGATATCCTACAAACACGCCCGGCTGGTGGGGAGGGGCGCACCCGTTCGCGCTTCTGGATTATTCTGTGGTTCACAACGGCGAAATTTCTTCCTATGACGCAAACCGCCGCAGTATAGAAATGTTCGGGTACAAATGCACATTGCAAACAGACACGGAAGTTATCACATACATTATCGACTATCTGCACAGGAAACAGGGGCTTACATTTGAAGAAATCGCGTCCGTAGTTGCCGCCCCGTTTTGGCAGACAATTAAGCGGATGCCGCAGGAAGACCGCGAAACCCACGAATACTTACGCACAATGTTTGCAGAGCAGTTAATCACGGGGCCGTTTTCCATTATGGTGGGCTTTGAAGGCGGGCTGATGGCATTGAACGACCGCTTAAAACTTCGCAGTATGGTTGTGGGCGAAAAAGACGACATGGTGTACATTTCCAGCGAAGAAGCGGCGATACGAATTATCCAGCCAAACCTAGACAAAGTTTGGGCACCAAAAGGCGGGCAACCTGTAATTGTCCGTTTGGAAAGGGGGCATTGGAGATGAAAATTTATCCCGAATATGAAATCATGCGCAACTACGATAAATGCATAAACTGCCGCGCTTGCGAAAACCAGTGCGCCAACGAAGCACACGAATTTTTGGCGGATGCAAACAAGCTGGTTTGCGACGATACCAAATGTGTAAACTGTCATCGTTGTTCCGCGCTGTGCCCTACACGCGCAATCAAAATTGTAAAAAGCGGCAACACATACAAAGAGAATACAAACTGGAGCAACAAAACGCTAAACGAAATCTACAAGCAAGCGGAAAGCGGCGGCGTGTTATTGTCGGGAATGGGCAACCCTGAGAATTTCCCCGTGTACTTCGACAAAATTTTGCTTAACGCTTCACAGGTAACAAACCCATCCATAGACCCACTGCGCGAGCCAATGGAATCCAAAATACATCTTGGGGCGCGCCCCAAAAAAGCAGAACGCGGCGCAGACGGCAAAATCAAAAATAATCTTACGCCGCAACTGTCCCTTTCTATGCCCGTAATGTTTTCTGCAATGAGTTACGGCTCGATAAGCTATAACGCGCACGAAAGCCTTGCCCGCGCATCTGCCGAACTGGGCATTTTGTACAACACGGGCGAAGGCGGCTTGCACGAAGATTTTTACAAGTACGGCGAAAATACGATTGTGCAAGTGGCATCAGGGCGGTTTGGCGTTCACAAAACGTATCTTAACAGCGGCGCGGCAATTGAAATAAAAATGGGACAGGGCGCGAAACCGGGCATCGGCGGGCATTTGCCGGGGACAAAAATTGTGGGCGATATTTCTGCCACGCGCATGATTCCCGAAGGCACGGACGCAATTTCCCCCGCACCGCACCACGATATTTATTCTATTGAAGATTTGCGGCAACTGATTTATTCCCTCAAAGAGGTCACGGATTACACAAAGCCCGTGATTGTAAAAATCGCCGCCGTGCATAACGTAGCGGCAATCGCAAGCGGCATTGCCCGAAGCGGCGCAGACATTATCGCAATAGACGGCTTCCGCGGCGGAACGGGTGCGGCACCTACGCGCATCCGCGATAATGTGGGCATCCCGATAGAACTCGCCCTTGCCTGCGTAGACCAACGCTTGCGTGACGAAGGTATCCGCAACAATGTTTCCGTCGTTGTGGGCGGCAGTATTCGTTCAAGTTCGGATGTTGTAAAAGCCGTTGCCCTTGGCGCGGATTGTTGCTACATCGGCTCGGGTGCGTTGGCGGCGTTGGGCTGTCACCTGTGCAGAACCTGCCACCACGGCAAATGTAACTGGGGCATTGCCACGCAAATTCCCGAACTCACAAAACGCCTTAATCCCGAATTGGGACACAAACGCCTCGTAAATTTGATGAATGCGTGGAAACACGAAATCACAGAAATGATGGGCGGCATGGGCATAAATTCCATCGAAAGTTTAAAAGGCAACCGCCTTATGCTTCGCGGCGTTGGTTTAAATGAAAAAGAGCTTGGCATTTTGGGAATAAAACACGCGGGGGAATAACAATGGTTTTGCATACGGGCAAGTCGAAAACAGTGCATCAAGGCGCGGACGAAAACACGGTAATCCTGCGATTCACAGACAATATCACCGCGGGCAACGGAGAAAAACACGAAACCATGCAGGGCAAAGGCGAACTGTGCGCCGCAATTTCCAATTTGATTTTCGCGCACTTAAAGCTAAACGGCGTAGAAACTCATCTTGTTGAAATTTTGGACGAAACCTCTGTTCTGGCGAAGAAAGCAGAAATTGTCGGCGTGGAAGTAATTGTACGAAACGCGGCGGCGGGTGGGTTTGTGAAAAAATACGGCGTTGCGCACGGTTTGATATTTGAGCCGCCCGTTGTAGAATTTTGCGTAAAAAGTGATAAGCTGGGCGACCCGATGGCAAACGAAAATCAGATTGCCGCCCTTGGCATTGCAACCCCTGATGAACTTTCGGAAATGACGAAAAAATCACTTCTTATTAACACGTATATGTGCAGGCTTTTTAAAAAGGCAGGGATTAGGCTTGCGGATTTTAAACTGGAATTTGGGCGGTACGAAAACAAACTTATCTTGTGTGACGAAATTTCACCCGATTCATGCCGCTTGTGGGACATGAAAACGGGCGAAAAGTTCGACAAGGATATCTTCCGTCAAGGCTTGGGCGATGTTCTTGACGGCTACCGCGAAGTTTTTAGGAGGCTCTCCGATGTCAAATAAATACGAAAATCCGCTGTGCAAGCGTTACGCAAGTGCGGAAATGCAATATATTTTCTCGGACGACAATAAATTTTCAATGTGGCGGCGGCTTTGGATTTTGCTGGCGGAAAGCCAAAAAGAACTGGGGCTGGAAATAACAGACGCGCAGATTGAAGAAATGTGTGCAAACGTGAGCAACATAAATTACGAAACGGCGGCGGCGTTTGAAAAAGAAACCCGCCACGATGTTATGGCGCACATAAAAGCATACGGCGAACAATGTCCGAAAGCCGCGCCCATTATCCACCTTGGCGCAACATCTTGTTACGTTGGTGATAATACAGATATTATCCAGCAACGGGCGGCATTACAACTTGTGCAAAAATTGCTTCTAAACGTAATTGCAAAATTGCACGACTTCGCGGAAAAACATAAAAATTTGCCATGCTTGGCATATACCCATTTTCAGGCGGCGCAACCAACCACCCTTGGCAAACGCGCAACGCTGTGGATTCAAGATTTGCTTTTCGATTTGGAATACGTAAATTTCGCGCTGGAACGCCTAAAACTTCTGGGGTGCAAAGGCACAACGGGAACGGGCGCAAGTTTTCTCGCGCTGTTTGACGGCGACCACAGCAAAGTAAAACAACTGGAACAAAAAATTGCCGCAAAGTTGAATTTCAGCGGTGCATATCCCGTTAGCGGGCAAACATATTCGCGCAAAATAGATTACTACACGCTGTCCGCGCTGTCGGGAATTGCCCAAAGCGCGTACAAATTTTCAAATGATATTAGGCTGATGGCACATCTTAAAGAAATTGACGAGCCGTTTGAAACGGGGCAGGTCGGCTCCAGCGCGATGGCATACAAGCGTAACCCCATGCGAAGCGAACGCATTGCGTCACTGTCGCGCTACATTATGGTTGACGCGTTAAACCCCGCGCTGACGGCAAGCGGGCAATGGCTGGAACGCACGCTGGACGACTCCGCAAACAAGCGTATTTCCATCCCTGAAGCATTCCTTGCAACAGACGCGGTTTTGTCGCTTATGTTCAATATCGCAAGCGGCGCAACGGTTTACCCGAAAATTATAGAAAAGCATCTGGTGGAAGAACTGCCGTTTATGGCAACGGAAAATATTTTAATGTACTGCGTAAAAAAAGGCGGCGACAGACAAGAACTTCACGAAAGAATCCGCGTGCATTCGATGGCGGCGACAGAAAGAATCAAACTGCACGGCGGCGAAAACGATTTGCTTGAACGCATTTTGTCCGATGCCGCGTTTAACCTAACCGCAGATGAACTTTCGCAAATTATGAACGCCGAATCATTCACGGGCCGCGCAAAAGAACAAACGGGAGAATTTTTAGCGGAAGTTAAAAAAATTCTTGACGCGAACCGCGAAACTTTAGGCATGGAGGTGGAGATATCATGCTAACAGCCGTTGTGGGGATAAACTGGGGCGATGAAGGCAAGGGGCGCATGGTAGACTTGCTATCGGAAGGCTATGATATAATCTGCCGTTATCAAGGCGGCAACAACGCAGGCCATACGGTAATAAACGACAAAGGCAAATTTATTTTAAACCTTCTGCCGTCGGGTATTCTGCGGGAAAATACAGTAAATGTAATGGGCGCGGGCATGGTAATAGACCTTGAGCATCTCGCGGGTGAACTTGCAACCCTAACATCTCAAGGCGTGGAAATAACCCCCGCAAATTTGAAAATAAGCGACAAAGCGTTTATCTGTATGCCATACCACAAGGCGCAGGACATTTTGGAAGAAGAACGCCTTGCGGATAAAAAATACGGCTCAACCAAACGCGGCATCGCACCCGTTTACGGCGACAAGTACATGAAAAAAGGTTTGCGTTTGGGCGATTTGCTTCACCGCGAAACGCTGGAAGAAAAACTGCGCGATATTTTGGAATGGAAGAACATAACGCTGGAAGGCTATAACAGCACTTCATCCGCAGAACTTCCCGCGCTAATGGCGTGGCTGGAAAAATTCGGCGGCGGGCTTCTTCCGCACATCACAGACACAACGGAATTTTTACTGACTGCCGCAAACAGCGCGAAAAAAATAATGTTTGAAGCGCAGCTTGGCGCGTTGCGCGATATAGACTTCGGCATTTACCCGTACACAACATCATCGCAAACGCTGGCGGCATACGCAACAATAGGGGCGGGCATACCCGGCAAAAAACTTGACAGAGTTGTAGGCGTTATGAAAGCGTATTCCAGTTGCGTGGGCGAGGGGCCGTTTACTGCGGAAATTTTCGGCGCGGAAGCGGAAGCCCTACGCGAAGCGGGCGGCGAATACGGCGCGGCAACGGGAAGACCGCGCAGAGTTGGCGGGTTTGATATCCCCGCAAGCCGCTACGGAATTGAGATGCAGGGCGCGGACGAACTTGCGCTAACCAAGCTGGATGTTCTGTCTTACATGGATAAAATCCCCGTGTGCGTTGCATATGAAGTTGACGGTGTAAAAACACGCGGCTTCCCTTGCGGCGATAATTTGGCGAAAGCCAAACCCGTATACGAATATCTGACGGGCTTTAAAGTTGACATTTCAAAGTGCAGAAGCGCGGCGGAACTGCCGCCCGAAGCTCTTAATTATATCCGCTACATTGAGGACGCCATGGATTGTCCCATAAAATATGTTTCCGTGGGCGCAGGGCGTGAAGATTACTTCAAACTGGGGTGAGAATATGAAACGAGTTTACGTAAACGAAAAATGGTGCTTGGGTTGCCGCCTTTGCGAGTATTATTGCGCCTTTGCAGACACGGGCGAGAAAGATATGGCGCGAGCGTTAAAGGATATTAAAATAAACCCGCGCATAAAAATCGAGGAAAAAGACGGCATAAGTTTTGCGGTAAACTGCCGCCACTGCCGTGAGCCGCTTTGTGTAAAGGGCTGTATCACAGGTGGTTTGAGTGTTATTGACGGCGTGGTTTCAATTGACAAAGAAAAATGCGTAAGCTGTTACACCTGCGTTTTGTGTTGCCCGTTTGGGGCGGTATCGCCGTCGGAAAGCGGCGCGGTGCAAAAATGTGAATTGTGCGTAAACGAAGGGGCGCACCCTGCTTGCGTAAAAGGTTGCCCCAACGCCGCAATAGTATATGAAGACCGAACGGAGGCGAAAATGTGAAGTATGTAATTATAGGAAATTCCGCCGCAGGAATAGGCGCGGTAGAGGGCATACGCCAACTTGACACGCAGGGCGAAATTACAATAATCGCAAGCGAGCCGCACCACACATATTCGCGCCCGCTAATCTCGTATTTGTTAAAAGGCGCGGCAACGGAAGAAACAATGCGCTACCGTGCCGCAGATTTTTATGAAAAAAACAACTGCAAAACAATTTTTGGGGTTGAGGTAACGAAAATAAACGAGGCGGAAAAAAGCGTTATGCTGGAAAACGGCGAAACCGTCCCGTATGATAAACTGCTGGTTGCAACGGGTTCTTCCGCGTTTGTGCCGCCTTTTGAGGGGCTTGATACGGTTGCGGAAAAATTCAGCTTTATGTGTTTGGACGATTCACTTGCGTTGGACAACGCGCTTGATTCATCCAAGAGCGTGTTAATCGTGGGTGCGGGGCTTATCGGGCTAAAATGCGCGGAAGGTATTTTGGGCAAATCAAAAAGCGCGGACGCTCCAAGCCGCGCAAAAAAAATCAGTGTGCTTGACCTTTCGCCGAGAATTTTGTCCAGCATTTTGGACGATGACAGCGCGAGTCTGGTACAATCGCATTTGGAAAACGCGGGCGTTCAGTTTCATCTTGCGAAAAATATAACGCGCTTTGAAAAAAACGCCGCAATACTTGAAAACGGCGAACGGCTTGACTTTGATATTTTAGTGCTTGCGGTTGGCGTTCGTCCAAATACCGCGCTTTTGAACGGCATTGCGGAAATAGAACGCGGCATTGTAATCAACGAAAAATCCGAAACAACTGCTCCAAATATTTATGCCGCAGGGGACTGCACCCAAACCACAGACATCTCCGACGGGCAAGAAAAGATTATGGCACTGCTTCCCAACGCCTATATCCAAGGCGAATGCGCGGGCATAAATATGGCGGGCGGCGAAAAATCTTTTACCAACGCAATCCCCATGAACGCAATCGGTTTCTGCGGCCTTAGCATAATCACGGCGGGCAACTACACAGGCGAAGATTACAAAGAAGCTGAAAAAAATTCGCAGTATAAACGCCTGTTCTACAGCGACAATAAATTAAACGGATACATCATGGTGGGCAATGTGGAAAAAGCGGGCATCTACACAAGTTTAATCCGCGAGCAAACGCCGCTGGATTCCATAGACTTCGCGCTGGTTTGTGAAAAGCCCGGGCTAATGGCGTTCACAAAAACAGCGCGTGAAAAAATGTTAGGGGGCGAACGCAAATGACAATCACCGCAGGAAATATGCACTTTCAAGAACTTAACGAGAAGGTAAAATCCGCAACGGGTGACGTTTGTGTAGACGAATGTTTTGGCCAGCGGTTTATCGCAAGCGGCGCAAGCGGCAGAACAATTACCATAAACGGAACGCCGGGCAACGCGCTTGGCGCGTATTTGGACGGCGCGGAAATTCAGGTAAACGGCAATGTGCAAGACGCGGTGGGCGATACCATGAACGATGGGAAAATAATCGTACACGGCAATGCGGGCGATGCTTTGGGTTATGCAATGCGCGGCGGCAAAATTTTTGTAAAAGGTGACGCAGGTTACAGAACAGGAATACACATGAAAGAATATAATGAAAAGAAGCCCATTATCGTAATTGGCGGAAGCGTTGGCAGTTTCTTGGGCGAGTATCTTGCCGGCGGCGTTATAATTGTACTTGGGCTTGATGCGGATTCAATTCCTGTGGGGCATTTTACGGGAACGGGTATGCACGGCGGACGCATTTACATTCGCACAAACGCGGTGCTTGACGAACTGCCTTCGCAAGTAATCGCGGAAGAAGCAACCCCCGAGGAACTGGAAGAAATTGCAGAATACACCTCCGAATTTGCCGCGCATTTTAAAATGGACGGCGCGAACTTCGCAAATGACAGATTTTTGCTGTTGAAGCCCAACGCAAAAAATCCGTATAAGCAGTTGTATACCGAAAACTGATGGAGGTTTTGTTATGTGCGGAATTATCGGCTACGCAGGGGATGAATGTGCCGTTCCCATTATCGTTGACGGCTTAAAAAAACTTGAGTACCGCGGCTATGATTCGGCAGGGATTGCCATTTTCGATGGCGGCGGCTTTAATGTTGTGAAGCAAAAAGGACGCCTTGCCGCGCTGGAAGAAAAGCTGGAAAACACTTCCCTCTGCGGCAATATGGGCATAGGCCACACGCGCTGGGCAACCCATGGCGAACCTTCGGATGTAAATTCGCACCCGCATTTGGGAAGCGGAAGCAAAATTGCTGTGGTTCATAACGGCATAATCGAAAATTACAAACAGCTTAAAGCGCGGCTTGAACGGCGCGGGATAACTTTCGCGTCCCAAACCGACAGCGAGGTTGTGGCACAACTTGCGGAATACTACTACAAAGGCGATTTGCTTGATGCGGTAATAAAAACCGCAAACGCGCTGGAAGGCTCTTACGCGCTGGGCATCATGTGCTTGGAAGAGCCTGATGTTTTGATTGCGGTAAAAAAGGATAATCCGCTAATCGTGGGCGTTTCGCAAAACGCAAACTTTATCGCCTCAGACGTTCCCGCAATTCTAAAGCACACAAATCAAGTGTACTATTTGGAAGATAAAGAAATCGCGGTTCTTACAAAAAACGGCGTGGAATTTTTCAACACAGACAAAGAACCGCTTACAAAACAAATTGAAACAATCACATGGAGCGTGGATAGCGCGGAAAAAGGCGGCTATCCGCACTTTATGCTAAAGGAAATTATGGAACAGCCCAAGGTTTTGCGCGATACAATTCAAACGGAAATTACAAAACTGCCGGATATTTCGCAGTTTAATAAGATTGTGATAACCGCCTGCGGTTCGGCATATAATGCGGGGGTTGTGTCCAAATACGTGTTCGAGCGGCTGTGCCGTTTCCCTTCAATAGAAGTGGACTTGGCAAGCGAGTTCCGCTACAAAGACGCTTGCGTGGACGAAAAAACCCTTGTGATTCTCGTAAGCCAATCAGGGGAAACCGCCGACACAATAGCCGCAATGCGCGAAGCAAAATCAAAAGGGGCGGTTACGCTTTCAATTGTAAACGTGGTTGGCAGTACCCTTGCAAAAGAAGCGGACTACACCGTTTACACCGCAGCCGGCCCCGAAATTGCAGTTGCCACAACAAAAGCGTTCTCTACACAGCTTGCGGTTTTGTACAAACTTGCGGTAAAATTCGCGGTGGATTTGCAAAAAATTTCGCAGGAAGAAGCAAAAACGCTTTCGGACGAAATTGCTACAATTCCCGATAAAGTAGCGGAAATTTTAACTCATATAGACTTCATACAAAAATACGCATCAACGTGCATTGGGTACAAAAGCATATTTTTTATAGGGCGCAATATCGACTACGCCATCGCGCTGGAGGGTTCGCTGAAGCTGAAGGAGATTTCCTATATCCACTCCGAGGCCTACGCGGGCGGCGAATTAAAACACGGCACAATTTCCCTTGTGGAAGAAGATACGCTGGTGGTTGCCATTTCCTGTTGCCAACGGCTTTACCCCAAAATTTTCAGCAATATGGAGCAGGTGATAAGCCGCGGCGCGAAGGTATTTCTTGTAAGCAACGCCGCAGAAGCGGAGGAACACGACAAACTTTCGCTTCTCAAATTGCCCGATATTCACGAATTATTTTCGCCGTCGCTTTCCGCGATTGTTCTGCAACTTTTCAGCTACTACGTTGCGGCAAACAAAGGCTGCGATATTGATAAACCGCGTAACTTGGCAAAAAGTGTAACGGTTGAATAAGGAGAGAAAAATTTGAACACCACAAAAAGTGAAGTATTGGAATTGCTAAAGGAAAGTGATGTAAAGTTTATCCGCTTGGGTTTTTGCGATTTGCTGGGCTTTCAAAAAAACATTGCCATTATGGCGGAAGAATTGCCGTATGCTTTTGAGCATGGTGTAAGTTTTGACGGTCATGCAATAAAAGGCTTCCGCGATGTTGCCGAATCGGATTTGCTTTTGTTCCCCGACCCCGCCACGCTAACCATGTTACCGTGGCGGCCGGGGCCGGGCGGAACGGCTCGGNTTTTTTGCGACATAAAAACTTATGACGGCGCGGAATTTTCTATGGACAGCAGGCAAATTTTAAAACGCGCCACGGAAAAATGTGCCAAGTTGGGTTTTGTTTGCATGGTTGGCGCAGAGTGCGAATTTTATCTGTTTAAAACGGACGAAAACGGCGCGCCCACAAACATTACCCACGACAAAGGCGGCTATTTGGACATTGCTCCGCTGGACAAAAGCGAGGATATCAGGCGCGAAATTTGTGTTACGCTGGAGGAAATAGGCATAAGCCCCGAAACATCCCACCACGAGCAAGGGCCGGGGCAAAACGAAATCGACTTCAAATATTCGGACGCGTTAAGTTCTGCCGATAATTTTTTGTCGTTCAAAACCATGGTGAAAAAAATTGCGGCGCGTAACGGATTGTTTGCATCGTTTTTGCCGAAACCAATTCAAAACGCGGCGGGAAGCGGCTTGCACGTAAACCTGTCGCTCTCTCAAATGGGGAAGAATATTTTTAAGAGCGGTTCAAAAGTTTCGGATAGTTTTATCGCCGGCATTCTGGCAAAAACACGGGAAATGACTTTATTCTTGAATCCGCTTGCAAATTCTTACGACCGTTTCGGCGCGTTTGAAGCACCTAAATATGTGTCGTGGTCGCACCGCAATCGTTCGCAGTTAATTCGCATTCCCGCCGCCACGGGCGAAAAAGTGCGCATGGAATTACGCTCTCCCGACCCGTCGATAAACCCATACTTGGCGTTCGCGCTTATTTTGGAGGCGGGGCTTGAAGGCATAGAAAAAGAATTACCCCTGCCGCAGGAAACAGACGCAAATTTGTACACCGCACCGCAAAGCGTAACAAGCGGCTTGCAACCGTTGCCCGCCAATCTTGCGGAAGCCGTAGAGCTTGCCCGCAACAGCGAGTTCGTGCGGCGTGTGGTTGGCAATGAACTTCTGGAAAGCTATGTAAAAATCAAAGAAGCCGAAACAGAATTTACTTGCGAAAAATATTTCGAGTTTATATAGGAAGGAACCGCCTTTGGCGGGGACGGGTGGAAGCGTGGAAAACGCATTGATTGTTTCGCACGCAGAAAAAAGCCTTGATTTTTTCATGGAAATTTTAAACTCGGCGCAAATTGGGCATATCGTAGGTATTTCCACCTGCGGCGAAGCCCGCCGCCTTCTTTTAGAGCGCGAATTTGACCTTGTTCTAATCAACGCGCCGCTTAAGGACGAAACGGGCGAAAATCTTTCGCGCCATATTGCCGCAAAAGGTGTGTCGCAAGTAATTCTTGTGGTTGCCGCAGAATATTTTGATGCGGTTTCTGCCCATTGCGAAAATGACGGCATACTCACCATTTCAAAACCGATTAACAAAACCGTTTTGTGGTCTGCGGTAAAACTTGCAAAAGCCGCACACAGCAAAATAAAACGTATGCACTCTGAAAACAGCAAGCTGAAACAAAAAATCGACGACATCCGAATCATAGACAGGGCAAAGTGCATTTTAATTTCATACATGAACATGAGCGAAAAAGAAGCACACCGCTACATCGAAAAAGAAGCAATGGATATGCGAATGCCAAAACGGGCGATTGCCGAGGGGATTTTGAGAACTTATGAAAACTGACAAATTGCGGGAAGAATGCGCCGTTTTCGGAGTTTGCCTTACCACGGAAGAGGCGGCGGGGATTACTTATAACGGGCTTTTAACTTTGCAACACCGAGGGCAGGAATGTGCGGGAATTGCGGTTGTAAGCGATACGGAATTTTTTTGCCGTAAACACACGGGGCTTGTAAGCGAGGTGTTTTCGGGCAAGTTTAGGGATATGCCCGCAGGCAAAATTGCGGTGGGGCACACACGGTATTCCACCACGGGCGGCAATGAAAAGCAAAACGCAGGGCCTTTCGCTACGGAATTTTTAACGGGAAGAATTGCCACCGCACATAACGGAAATGTTACGAACGCCGCAGAACTTCGCGGGCAGTTGGAAACGCACGGGCTTAGTTTTTCCGCTACTTCCGACAGCGAAGTTGTTTCGTCGCTTATTGCGTTCCACATTACAAAAGCCGAAACCGTATCTGACGGTGTAACGGCAGCGGCAAATTTAATGCAGGGCGCGTTTTCGCTGGTGATTGCAAGCAGTGAAAACAAGCTTATCGCCGTACGTGACCCGAACGGATACCGTCCGCTGTGCTTGGGAAAAAACGAAACGGGTATTGCAATAGCGTCCGAAAGTTGCGCGCTGGAAGCCTGCGGGTTTGATTTTGTGCGCGACATCTTGCCGGGCGAAGTTGTTGTTGCCGAAAAGGGCGAAGTAATTTCCGAAGGCGTTAGGCTTACGCCAAAACCACACGCGGGCATTTGTATTTTTGAATATGTATACTTCGCCCGCCCCGACTCTGTAATTGACGGGCTTAGTGTTTACGAAGCGCGGCGAAATATGGGTGAAATTCTTGCGGAAGAATATCCCGTTGACGCAGATATTGTGTGCGGCGTTCCCGATTCGGGGCTGGACGCGGCAAGCGGTTACAGCAAGAAAAGCGGCTTACCGCTGTTGCCCGGCTTTGTGAAAAACCGATACATCGGGCGCAGTTTCATTTACCCCACCCAATCCGAGCGCGACACGGCGGTTAGGCTAAAGTTGAACCCGCTTACTACAAACATTCGCGGCAAACGCATTGTGCTTGTGGATGACTCTATCGTGCGCGGCACAACAAGTGAGAAAATTGTGCGAAGCCTAAAAAACGCAGGCGCGAAGGAAGTTCATTTTCGGGTATCATCGCCACCTTTCCGCTACACTTGCCACTACGGAACAGACGTGGACAGCGAAGAAAATCTTATTGCAAACAAAATGGAAATAGAGGAAATACGCCGAAAACTCGGCGCAGACAGCTTGGGTTATATCAGTATCGACGGCTTAAAAAGGGCTTGCGCAAAATGCAGATTGCCTTTTTGTACAGAGTGTTTTACGGGGAAAATTTGATTTGACTTTGCTGAATAGTCATGCTAATCTCTATTCATAAATATTCACGACTTCGGTAAACAATGGCGTTTATCGGCGAATTGGCCTTCGGGGTCGGTTTGTCGTCAACGCCTTTTTTTATAGCAATATGAATTTTAGCAGGAGGCGGGAACAATGTTTTTGATTCTTGAAAACGGCATGGTATTTGAAGGTCAAAATTATGGGGCGCAGGGTGAAATTACCGGTGAAGTTGTTTTCACAACAGGAATGACGGGTTATTTGGAAACCCTTACAGACCCCAGCTATCACGGACAGATTGTATTGCAAACTTTTCCGCTAATCGGCAACTACGGCATCATCCCCGAAGATTTTGAAAGCGAAAATGTAGGTCCGATAGCCTACATTACAAAGTATCCTTGTCAAGACCCTTCAAATTTCCGAAGTGAAGGCAGTCTTGATATTTTTTTGCGGGAACGCGGAATTGTCGGGCTTTGCGGGATTGATACACGTGCCGTTACAAAAATCATTCGCGAGCGCGGCGTTATGAACGGGAAGATAGTAAGCCGCAAGCCCTCCGAAGAAGATTTATACGAAATTCAATCGCACAAAATAAAAAACCCCGTGCAAAGCGTTACTTGCCGCGAGAAAAAGTTTTTTGCGTTAAGCGCGGAAACAAAAAAATTCACCGTCGCGTTGTACGACTTCGGCGCGAAAGAAAATATCCGCCGCGAATTGCAACAACGCGGCTGTGATGTTTGGGTGTTCCCCGCCGCCGCTTCTGCCGATGAAATTTTAAGCGTTTCGCCGCAGGGCATTATGCTTTCCAACGGCCCGGGCGACCCCACCGACAATGCCGCAATTATCGAAAACATAAAGATTTTAATGCAAAAAAATATCCCTATGTTCGGCATTTGCCTTGGGCATCAGCTAATGGCACTGGCAAACGAATTTGGTACGCGCAAGCTAAAATACGGGCATCGCGGCGCGAACCAGCCCGTTAAAGATACTCAAACGGGCAAAGTTTATATCACCAGCCAAAACCACGGCTACGAAGTAATTTCAGAAAGTATTTCGCCCGCCGCCGCACAGGAATGGTTTTTTAACGTAAACGACCGTAGTTGCGAGGGGATTATTTACAAGAATGCCCCCGCGTTTTCGGTGCAGTTTCACCCCGAAGCCTGCGGCGGCCCGAAAGATACAGCGTTTATTTTCGATAAATTTATTTCACTAATGGGTTAAAACCTTGGGGGCGTTGCCCCCAAACCCCCACGAACTTTTTAAAAAAAGTTCGACAAAAATTTTGACATTTGGAAGGGGAAAGTGCTATGCCGCTGAATGAAAAAATAAAAAAGACAATGGTAATCGGCTCCGGGCCCATCGTAATAGGGCAAGCCGCCGAATTTGACTATGCGGGAACACAGGCCTGCCGCGTTTTGCGCGAGGACGGCATTGAAATTGTGCTGGTAAATTCCAACCCCGCCACAATAATGACAGACAGTAACATTGCCGACAAAATTTATATCGAACCGCTTACGCTTCCCACAATCAAGCGCATTATCGAAAAGGAACGCCCCGACAGTATTCTCTCGGGCTTGGGCGGGCAAACAGGCCTAACGCGATGTATGCAGCTTGCCAAAGAAGGCTTCTTGGAAAAAATGGGCGTTCGGCTGTTGGGTTCTTCCCCCGAAACAATAGACAAAGCCGAGGACAGGCAAATTTTCAAGGACACTATGCTGGAAATCGGCCAGCCCTGTATCCCTTCAATTGTAGCAACGGATGTAGAGGCATCCGTTGCGTTTGCGAACGAAATAGGCTATCCCGTAATCATTCGCCCTGCGTTTACCCTTGGCGGAGCGGGCGGCGGAATCGCCCCCGACGAAGCAAAACTGCGCGAAATTGCGGCGGGCGGAATTTATCTTTCGCCCATAAATCAGGTGCTTATCGAAAAATCCATTGCGGGCTGGAAAGAAATCGAATTTGAAGTTATGCGCGACAGTGCCGACAACGCAATTATCGTTTGCTCTATGGAAAATTTCGACCCTGTTGGCGTTCACACGGGCGACAGCATTGTTATCGCGCCGACGGTTACGCTTGCCGACAGGGAATTTCAAATGCTTCGCACCGCGTCGCTGGATATCGTGCGTTCCCTTGGGGTGGAGGGCGGCTGTAATGTTCAGCTTGCGCTGCACCCGAACAGCTTTGAATACGCCGTAATCGAGGTAAACCCCCGCGTGTCGCGTTCTTCCGCGCTGGCAAGCAAGGCAACGGGCTACCCTATCGCAAAAGTTGCAACAAAAATTGCAATCGGCTACACGCTGGACGAAATCAAAAACGCCGTAACAGGCACAACCTACGCGGCATTTGAACCCGCGCTGGACTATGTAGCCGTAAAACTTCCTAAATGGCCCTTTGATAAATTTGTGTACGCCCACAAAGAACTCGGCACGCAAATGAAAGCCACAGGCGAAATTATGGCAATCGCAGACACTTTTGAAGATGCCCTTGTGAAAGCCGTGCGCGGCGCAGAACTTGGCATGGAAACACTGGACTTACCGCGCCTTGCAGATAAATCCGACGAAAAAATCCGCACCCTTCTTGATACCGTAACCGACCAACGGCTTTTTGTGCTGTATGAAGCAATCAAACGCGGCTTTTCAATTGACGAACTCCACCTAATAACCAAAGTAGACCGCTGGTTTTTGCATGGGTTAAAGAATATCTTGGGGGCAACGCCCCTTCGGTCTTCACCTTTAATCTATAAAATGGTAGACACCTGCGCCGCCGAGTTTGCCGCGCAAACGCCGTATTTTTACTCGGTTCAAAACGGGACGGAAAATGAGGCACTGCCATTTATAGAGCGCAGTAAAAAGAAAAAGATTATTGTGCTGGGAAGCGGGCCCATTCGTATAGGGCAGGGGATTGAATTTGACTACGCCTGTGTGCATTGCGTGTGGACGCTGAAAAACATGGGCTATGATGTAGCGGTAATCAACAATAATCCCGAAACCGTGTCCACGGACTTCGACACCGCCGACCGCCTGTACTTCGAGCCGCTTCACATAGACGACGTAATGAGTGTAATTGAAATCGAAAAACCCGAAGGCGTAATTGCGGCATTCGGGGGCGGCACGGCAATTAAGCTTACGAAAAAACTGCACGAACGCGGCGTAAAAATACTGGGAACGCCCGCCGACAGCATAGACATATGCGAAGACCGCGAGCGTTTTGACGCGCTTCTTGAAAATTTGGAAATAAAACGCCCCAAAGGTTGCGGCGTTATGACGGAAGCGGAAGCCCTAAAAGCGGCAGACGAACTTGGCTACCCCGTTCTAATGCGTCCGTCATACGTGCTTGGCGGGCAGAATATGATTATCGCCTACTCGGAGGACGATATCCGCGAGTACATGAAAATCATTCTGCGCGTTAAGCAAGATAATCCAATCTTGATTGACAAATATTTGGAAGGCACGGAAATTGAGGTAGACGCAATCTGTGATGGCACTGATGTTCTTATCCCGGGCATAATGGAGCATATCGAGCGCACGGGTGTGCATTCCGGCGACAGTATCACAATCTATCCCGCAATCAATATCGACGATGATATTTCCGCGGAAATTTACGAAGTCACGCGAAAAATTTGCATGGCGTTAAATGTGCGCGGGCTTGTGAATATCCAGTATGTTCTGTTCGGCGGGGATATTTATGTAATTGAGGTAAACCCGAGGGCATCGCGTACCGTGCCGTATATCAGCAAAGTAACGGGCATTCCCATGTGCGAAGTCGCAACAAAAACAGGCATTGGCGTAATGCTTAAAGAGTTGGGGTATTCATCGGGAATCGCGCCAATTCCGCCATATGTTGCGGCAAAAGTTCCTGTGTTCTCCTTTGAAAAACTGGTTGGGCTGGACACGCAACTTGGGCCCGAAATGAAATCCACTGGCGAAGTTTTGGGTATCGGCAAAAACACAGGCGAGGCGTTGTTTAAGGGGCTTGTTGCGGCGGGCTACAAATTATCGGACGAAAAACGCGGCGGGGCATTTCTTACCGTGCGCGAAACAGACCGCCCCGAAATTGTAGGCATTGCGGAAAAATTCCGCACATTAGGGTTTTCGCTGTACGCAACAAAAGGCACGGCGCGTATTTTGCAAAACGCGGGTTTTGAAGTTACAGCCGTCAACAAAATCCGCGAAAACGATACCGATAACACCGCAACATTGCTGGACAGCGGCAAGATTAGTTTTATCGTTTCAACATCCGAAAAAGGGCGCGACCCGCTTATGGATGACGTAAAAATTCGCCGCAAAGCCTGTGTGCTGGGCATTCCCTGTCTAACGTCCATGGACACCGCAAACGCCCTTGCAGACAGCCTGCTTTCGGGCTACAGCGAACTCAACACGGAACTTGTTGACATAAACAATATGCGCAAAACGCGCACAGATTTGGCGTTTACAAAAATGCAGGCAACGGGCAACGATTATATCTATTTCAACTGCTTTGACCCCGATGTTTTTGCAAACACGGCCTCGCCCGAGTCGCTGGCATTTTCCCTTGCGGTGCGGCGGTTAAGCATTGGCGGTGACGGTATTGTGCTTATGCTTCCGTCCGATGTTGCAGACGCAAAAATGCGTATCTTCAACCTTGACGGCAGTGAGGGCAAAATGTGCGGTAATGCAATACGTTGTGTTGCAAAATACCTGTACGACAACGGGATAATCGACAAAAATACAATGACAATAGAAACACTAAGCGGCATAAAAACTCTTTCTGTAACCACGAAAAACGGGCAGGTGTATTCCGTAAAGGTTGACATGGGGCAGGCAGAACTTTCGCCGCAAAAAATCCCCGTTAATCTGGACGGCGAGTCCGTGATTGCGCGCACGGTTGAAATCGGCGGCGCAAATTACGATATCACCTGCGTTTCAATGGGCAACCCAAATGCCGTTGTGTTCTGCACGGACACAGGCAAGTTAGACCTTGCGAAAATAGGGCCGCTGTTTGAACACAGCCCGCTGTTCCCCGACAGGATAAACACGGAATTTGTTGAAGTCCTTGGCAGAAATCACTTGAAAATGCGCGTGTGGGAACGCGGAAGCGGTGAAACATTGGGTTGCGGTTCTGGGGCGTGTGCGGCGGCGGTTGCGGCGGTCTTGAACGGTTTTTGCGACAAAAACACGGATATAAAAGTGCGCATTCACGGCGGAGAACTTGTGATACGATATACAACAGAAACCGTCTTTATGACAGGCGGTGCGGAAAAAGCATTTGACGGAGTGGTGACAATATGAGTACAGAGAAAATTCTTGTTCTGGATTTCGGCGGGCAGTACAAAGAACTTATTGCGCGGGCAGTGCGTGGACTTTCGGTTTATTCGGAAATTCGCGGCGGGGATATTTCGGCGGCAGAAGTGAAAAAGCTTTCGCCCATCGGGATTATTTTAACGGGCGGGCCAAACAGCGTTTACGCGTCAACCGCGCCCCTTTGCGACCCCGAAATTTTCACGCTGGGCATTCCCGTTTTGGGAATTTGCTACGGTATGCAAATGATGTGCCATGTGTTGGGCGGCGAAGTTAAAGCGGGCGCGCGCGGCGAATACGGGCGCGTTCTTGTAACGCCCGTTCCCGAAAGCGGCTACGCACCGTTTCTCTCACTTATGAGCCACACGGACGCCGTGGCGGTTTTGCCGCAGGGGTTCACCGCAACGGCACACACGGAAAACTGCATAGCCGCTTGCAAAAACGCCGAGAAAAAGTTGTACGGCGTACAATTCCACCCGGAGTCCGAACACACCGAGGGTGGAATCGAACACATCCGCCATTTTTTGTACAATATATGCAACACAAAAGGCGACTACAAACTTGACGATTATCTGGAAAAACAAGTTGCCGCAATCCGCGAAAAAGCGGGCAACGAAAAAATCTTGCTTGGGCTTTCGGGCGGGGTGGATTCTTCCGTTTGCGCCGCGCTCCTTTCAAGAGCCGTGCCGCAACAGCTTGTGTGCATTTTCGTAGACCACGGCTTTATGCGCCAAAACGAGGGTGACGAAATAGAAAAAGCATTCGCAAACCAAAACTTACAGCTTATCCGCGTAAACGCCGCCGACCGTTTTCTTGCGAAAATGAAAGGCGTAACCGAACCCGAAAAAAAACGCAAAATAATAGGCGAAGAATTTATCCGCGTGTTTGAAGAAGAAGCGGCAAAATTGGGCGAAATCCCATTTTTGGCTCAAGGCACAATTTACCCCGATATTGTGGAAAGCGGCGGCACACATGGCGCGACAATAAAAAGCCACCACAATGTAGGCGGCTTGCCCGAAAATCTTGCGTTTGCAGAAATTATAGAGCCGCTTTCAGGGCTGTTCAAAGACGAGGTGCGTGTACTTGGCGAAAAACTTGGCCTACCCGCCGCCCTTGTACACCGCCAGCCCTTCCCCGGGCCGGGGCTTGCAATCCGCATAATGGGCGAAGTCACGGCAGAAAAGCTGGAAACATTACGCGCAAGCGATGCCATTCTGCGCGAAGAATTAGACAACGCGGGGATTGAATTAAACCAATATTTCACCGTGCTTACAGACACATTTTCCGTAGGCGTAAAGGGCGACTACCGCACCTACGACCGCGTACTTGCAATCCGCGCCGTTATCACAAGCGACTTCATGACTTGCGAATGCGCACAGCTTCCATACGAAATTTTATTAAAATTGTCCTCACGGCTAACAAGTGAAATCTCATCCGTTAGCCGTGTGGTATACGATATCACATCAAAACCGCCCGCAACGGTTGAATGGGAGTAATTACCGCAACAATTGCATAATTGCGGAGGGCTGTTGATTGGCTTGCGCCAGCATGGAAATGCCCGCTTGTTGCAGAACTTGCGCGGCGGTGAAGCGCATCATTTCTTTTGCCATGTCTGTGTCGCGGATACGAGATTCTGCGGCGGATAGGTTTTCGGACGAAACATCCAAGCTTTGCCGCGTAAATTCTAAGCGGTTTTGGATTGCGCCAAGCTGTGCGCGTTGTCCGTTCACAATCCCCTCGGCTGTGTCGATTATCGCGAGCTGTTCGGAAATGGGAATGCCGTTTCGTTCGCGTACGTCGATGAGCATGGTGAGGTCTCCGCGCCCGCCACCAAGTGCGCCCGTGTGCATTCCGCGTAATTGCAAAATTGTTCCTTGGTGGGAATTCGCGCCTGTTTGAAACCACATTGCGTTGGACTCCAAATTGACCGTTCCCAACGCGAATAAGGCTTTATCCAAAAGATTTTCCAGCCGTGATACAAAACCGTGACGCGGCATATAAAACGGGGTCGCTTCAGCTTGCTTTGCTTCCAGCATGGAGTTGAACAGGTCGCCCTCTGTTTCGCGGTAGATTTTCACTCCGCTTGCGTCGCGTGAAGCCGTGGCGGCGTCATTGTTTACGGGTGCTGTCCACGCGGGAACGCCAAGCGTGGCGGTTGAAAGCGGCGCAGAACCCGCCGATTGCGCGGGGGCAGAACCGCCAAGTGTTTGCGTTGGCGGGCGGTGCGCAGGAATTGCGCCGGGCAGTATTTGATGACTGTACCCCGCAAATTGTATCGCAGGCAAAGGCGTTGTCCCCGGTCTTGGTGCAAATGCGGCAAGTGCGTCGCGTGCCGCAATCCACGCCGCAACCACGGGTGCGTCCGCGTGGATGTCTTCGCGGGTAAGGGGCGGTTCAGGCGGGTTTACAATGTTATAGAAAGCGGCGGGCAATTCCCCTGGAGGAATGTCTGTCCAGTGGTCCACACCGCCCGTATTCGGCACGATGATTGCCGCAAGCGACTCCCATTCGTTTGCTTCCACGGCGTTGTTTGCGGCATGGATTGCGGCGGTGAGGGCATAGTCTGCAAGGTTAAATGCTTCACGCGCCGCATTGTAGGCGGTTATGTTGGCATTGTCGCGGGCGTTTGTGACTGCGCTTACTATATTGTTTGTTGCCGCTTGGAAAGATGTCATTATATCGCGGAAAGCGTTGGCTGTTGCGGTATTCGCACTCCCTGCGGCAGATTGAAAGTTGCCGTAAAGATTTGCAACAGCGGTGTTTGCCGAAGACCGCACGGCAGAACTGTCGCCTTGAAAATTTGCGACGGCAAGGTTAAACGCGGCACGCGCCGCATCAAGCGCAGTGCTTGCGGCACCAACCGCCGCCGCCGCGGCTGCAACTTCGGCTTGCAGTGCGGGGTTGTCGGGGTCTGCCGCAAGCGCGGCTTCTGCGTCGGCGAGAGCGTTCATTGCGTCTTGAAGTTCCTGTTCCCGTGCGATATACGCGGCTTGCGCGGCACGAAGCGCGGCGTATGAGCCGCCGTTATTTCCCGCGCCTATTGCGTTGGTAATCGCGTTGTTTAATGCGGTATGTGTCGGGGGCGTTGGCATACCGCGCAGGTTTTGGGCGGCTTGCCTTGCGTCTTCAACGGCGGCATTAAACGCCGCGCTGTTTGGGTCGGCGGGCGTGGGGAAATCATACATAGTGGTAAGGTTGCCACGGTTATTATTGTACAAAGTGTGTCCGTTTACCAAACGTGTTGCCGATTGCCTTGCAGGGTCGTAATTAACAGGCGGTGTTGCGGGAACAGACGGCAAACCCGTTATTGAGGATGATGCCGAAGTACCCGGCGGGTCTGCGTATGTGGGCGCGGGGGGTGGCGTTGGAGTTGGCGGAGATCCGCTGTAAGATGGAATGGGCGCGACTGCGTCAATCGCCCCCGCCCCTGTGCTGAAAGGCGGCGCGTTTAGCCCAACCCCTGCGGAACCGGTAGAAACGCCGCCTATGGCGGTGATTGCGTTTTGCAAAGTTGGACTAATTGCATTTTGCGGATTAAAGATATATGTTCCCAAGTTGGCAATATTCCCTGTGTGCAAGAAAAACAATGCATCCGCGGCGGAAAATGTGTTTCCTCGCGCTATGGCATTGGTAATTGCTTGCGTCGCCTGCGTCCACATTCGCGGGTCTGCGGGTGAAGCGGACGAAATAAGGCTGTTTAAAGTTGCCAGTACACTAACGGCATTGCGCACGTCAACAAGCGGGCTGCCCGAAGTTGAAAATGGCGGCGAAATTGCGCCAACATCCCGCAAAGTTGTAAGTGTCGAAAGGAACGGGTAAAGGTTTTCAACTGCTGTGTTCATCGCGTTTGCGTGGTTTACGGCATCCAAAGCGCGGCGGGCGGCGGCTTCCGCTTGCCACGCGGTTTCAAACGCTATCAGGGATGTCTCTTTTGCGTATGGAATACGGTGGTTGGTGTGGGCGGCTACCCTTACGCCGTCCATTTCAAAGCCGACAAGCAACCGAAATGCGCGGGACATAAACGCCATTTCGGGGTATGCAATTTCTCCGCTGTCGTCTGCCATTTCGTCCGGGGTTACGTTTGCCCGCACGTTAAGGGTGTTTCTTATTATCAGGTCAAATTGGGACTCCCCGTTATACGCGCCCGCGCCGCTTCCCGTAAACTGCAATATGTGAAAAAGTGTTTCCCTCGCACCTGTTTTATCGCCCGGGTAATGCTCGGAAAACGCGCTGTTTCTTAGCGGGTTGGTAGTACCGTCGGGGTTCATTCCGCCCTGATACCAAGAAAAAAAGTCCGAATCCCCGTTAGCGAGGTCTCGGCAAATTTGTTCCCACCACAAATGATTGTTAGAGAACCAGTCATCCATGGGAAGCCCGCTGAACACATTTGAACCTGCGGAAGTAATCGCGCTTTGCCCGCCCAATGCGTTTATTTGGTCATTTGTTATTTGGAAAATTTCAATTGCCGTGCGCACGGCAGATTGTATTGCGTTATCCAAACGGTTTGTGATATTACGCAGTTGCTGAACTTCCGAATGCAGTAATCCGTTTGCCTGTAAAATATTTATGTTGCCTTCATTTGTTGCGGTGCTGTTCGCCATTACAGGGTTTGCGGACACTAAATTTCTAAACTCAAAATCGAAATCGTTTAAACCCATAGAGCCGTCGGCAATTTGCCGCCTTGCTATGCGCTCGATAAGGTCGTTGTACTCGTCTTGCAAATTTATAATTTCTTGCCTGAAACTGTTGTGGTTGCGATTGTTGGGCTGTAACTGCCCGTCGGGGCGGGCGATTCCTATATGGCGGTGCTGGTCAAACAACAGCCACTGCAACGATACGGGGTGTGGGTCTCCGCCTCCGCCGCCCCTTAATCCGCCGTCAAGCAAAGTGCGCGTGTTAAACTGCACACGAAACGTAACGTCATTTATTTCATGCATAAGCTGGTCTATTTCGGTTTGTATCATTTCGCGGTTTGCGAGAGTATTTGTGTCATTCGCGGCTTGTACCATAAGTTCGCGTATGCGAATTACCATGTCACTAATGGTTGACATCGCGCCTTCCGCAGTTTGAATAAGCCCCACGCCGTCTTGCGCATTTATGGATGCTTGGTCTAACCCGCGAATTTGCGCCCGCATACTTTCGGAAATTGCAAGCCCTGCCGCATCGTCTGCCGCAGAATTTACCCTAAAGCCCGAACTCAAACGCTGTGACGATTGCCGCTGGGATTTCCCAACATTTGTTAAATTCCTGTGTGCGTTAAGCGCGAATACATTTGTGCGCACTACCATGTTTGCCACGACAATTCCCCCGTATCTGATTACCCTTTTATTAACAGAGAGTATATCCTTATATTGCGGTCAAGTCAATTGCAAATATACAAGTACAGATTAAATATACATAAATATACTATAATTTGGAAATTGAACGAGGTGAAAAGGAAGTTAGGTGTCACATGGAGCTATTTGGTATAAGATTAAAGGGCATTAGGCAAGAAAGAGGACTTACTCAAACACAACTTGCAGATAAGCTTGGAATCGTAAAGGCAACCGTGTCAAGCTACGAGCAAACATTAAATTACCCTTCAATTGAAACATTTATAAAACTATGTAATTTTTTCGACGTTTCCGCCGATTTTATGCTGGGCTTGTCAGACGATATGGACATAAAAATGTCGCACCTTACAGACGAACAAATTTCACTTATCATGAGCCTTATAAATCAGTTTGAACGGCTTAATAAAACCTGATTGAAAAAACCCCAAAGTCCGTACAGTATGGGCGAAAAAATTTTTTTTGACTTTGTCGGAAAATTTATGCTAAACTGTGCTTGTAAGTATTCACGACTTCGGTAAACAAAGGCGTTTATCGGCAAGTAGACTTGAGGGTCTTTTTGTCAGCAAACGCCTTTTTCAATTGCGGTTGAATGGGAGTGAAATCCGAATGAAAACAAAATTCATTTTTGTAACGGGCGGCGTGGTGTCGGGGCTTGGGAAGGGCATAACTGCCGCCGCGCTGGGTAGGCTTCTTAAACAGCGCGGGCTAAAAGTTGCGGCGCAAAAATTAGACCCATACATGAATGTAGACCCCGGTACAATGAGTCCGTTTCAGCACGGTGAAGTTTTTGTTACAGACGACGGTGCGGAAACAGACCTTGACCTTGGGCATTACGAGCGTTTCATAGACGAGAATTTGACAAAGCACAGCAATTTAACATCGGGCAAGGTGTATTCTGCGGTGCTGGAGCGCGAACGCGCAGGGGGATATTTGGGCGGGACGGTGCAGGTAATTCCCCATGTTACGCAGGAAATAAAGAATTTTATTTACTCGGGCGTGTCGGAAGAAATTGACATTCTTATAACCGAAATCGGCGGCACGGTGGGCGATATCGAAAGCCAGCCGTTTCTGGAAGCAATACGGCAAGTGTCTTTTGAACAGTCCTGTTTGTTTGTACACGTTACGCTAATCCCGTATCTGAAAGCATCGGGCGAACATAAATCCAAACCTACGCAACATTCCGTAAAAGAGTTGCGTTCTATCGGTATCACGCCGAATATCATCGTGACCCGCGCAGATGAACCTGTGGGCAAAAGCATAAAGGAGAAAATCGCGCTGTTCTGCAATGTCAAGCCCGATTGCGTTATCGAAAACATAACGCTGGATTCCCTTTACGCCGCGCCAATCATGCTTCACGAAAACGGCTTAGATGAAATCGTTTGTCGCGAACTTGGATTGCTTGGCAAAATCCCCGCGCCAAATTTAAACGACTGGAAAACCATGCTTCAAAAAGTTGAATCGCGGCAAAAAACCGTGAAAGTTGCCGTTGTGGGCAAGTATGTAAAACTGCATGACGCGTATCTTTCCATAATAGAAAGCCTGAATCACGCAGGGTTTGAAGCGGGTACAAAAGTAGAAATAAAATGGGTAGACAGCGAAAACTTGGGGGATTTATCAGGCATTGACGGCATGATAATCCCCGGCGGTTTCGGTGACAGGGGCATTGAAGGAAAAATTGCCGCCTGCAAATTTGCCCGCGAAAATGACATTCCGTTTTTGGGAATATGTCTTGGAATGCAAGTGGCGGTGATAGAATTTGCGCGTAATGTTTGCGGGCTTGACGGCGCGAATTCTGCGGAATTTGACGAAATTGCCGCGCACAAGGTAATCGACATTATGGCAGAGCAAATTGGACGCGTGGGAAGCGGCGGAACAATGCGGCTTGGTGCGTACCCGTGTGAAACTGAAAAGGGTTCGTTGTTGCGCAAACTGTACAACAGCGATACCATAAGCGAGCGGCACAGGCATCGTTTTGAACTTAACAATGCGTACCGCCAAGTTTTATCTGAAAACGGATTGTCTATCTGCGGCGTGTCGCCGGACGGCAATCTTGCGGAAGCAATAGAACTTCCAAGTAATCGGTTTTTCGTAGGGGTGCAGTTCCACCCCGAATTTAAAAGCAGACCAAATAGGCCACACCCATTATTTTTAGGGCTTTTAAATGAAATTACAAAACGAGAGGTGACGAAATGAAAAAGATTGTATTGGCGTACTCGGGCGGGTTGGATACCACGGTGATAATTCCGTGGCTTAAAGAAAATTACGAGGGTTGCGAAATTATTGCCGTTTGCGTAAACGCAGGGCAATGCAAAGACCCCGCCGCTGTGGAAGCGCGGGCGTTAAAAACGGGCGCGAACAAAGCCTTGGTTTTGGACGTTACCGAAGAATTTATCACGGATTACGTTTACCCGATGGTTAAAGCAAACGCGGTGTACGAGGGGAAGTATCTTCTTGGAACATCGGCGGCGCGGCCTCTTATCGCAAAAAAACTGGCAGAAATCGCGTTGGAACACGGCGCGAACGCAATCTGTCACGGCGCAACGGGCAAGGGCAACGACCAAATTCGCTTTGAACTTACGTTTATGGCATTCGCGCCCCACATGGAAATTATCGCGCCGTGGCGTGTTTGGGATATCCAATCCCGTGAAGACGCGGTTGAGTATCTGCAAAAACGCAACATAGAAGTTCCCATGAAAAAAGACCAAAGCTACAGCCGTGACGATAATATCTGGCACTTGTCCCACGAAGGGTTGGAACTGGAAGACCCCGCAAACGAACCAAATTACGACCACCTGTTGCAACTATCCGTTTCGCCCGAAAAAGCCCCCGACACCCCCGAATACATCACGCTGGAATTTGACAAGGGCGTTCCCGTAAAACTGGACGGCGAAAAAATTTCTCCAATCGCGCTTATGGAAAAATTAAATGCGGCGGGCGGCAGAAACGGCGTAGGTATCATTGATATCGTGGAAAACCGCGTTGTAGGCATGAAATCACGCGGCGTATACGAAACTCCCGGCGGCACAGTTCTTTACGCGGCACACGCCCAACTGGAACAGCTTTGTTTAGACCGCCAAACAATGGCATTCAAAGCAATCGTTGGCCAACGCATTGCAGATTTAATTTACAATGGCGAATGGTTTACGCCGCTGTTTGACGCGCTTAACGCATTTGTGGAAAAAACGCAGGAAACCGTTAGCGGCACGGTTAAGTTAAAATTATACAAAGGCAATATCATTCCCGCAGGTACGACTTCGCCGCACTCGCTTTACAGCGAAAACCTCGCAAGTTTCACCACGGGCGACCTGTACGACCACAAAGACTCCAAAGGATTTATCACGCTGATGGGGCTTCCTATAAAAGTTCGCGCAATGAAAGCGAGTGAACACAAATGAAACTCTGGGGCGGAAGATTTACGGGCGAAGTAAACGAGGCGGCAAATTCGTTTCATTCGTCAATATCGTTCGACAAAAGATTGTACAAACAAGATATAACAGGCAGTATGGCACACGCGGAAATGCTGGGAAAGCAGGGGATTATCCCCAATGCGGATTCTTCCGCGATTGTGGACGCGCTAAAAGGCGTTCTTGCAGACATTGAAAACGGCAAGCTGGTCTTTGATTCAAGCGCGGAGGACATACACTCCTTTGTGGAAGCGGAATTAATTTCGCGTATTGGTGACGCGGGGCGGCGGCTTCACACAGGGCGCAGCCGCAACGACCAAGTCGCGCTGGATATGCGGATGTATGTAAAGGAAGAAATATCCGCGCTGAAAAAATTGCTTGCAGATTTGTTGCGCGTTTTGCTTGCCCTTGCAAAAAAGCACACAAAAGACATTATGCCGGGCTACACGCACTTGCAGTTGGCACAGCCCGTTACAATTGCGCATCATTTAATGGCGTATGTGCAAATGTTCAGGCGAGATTACGAGCGGCTTGCGGATTGTTGCAAACGTGTGGATGTTATGCCGCTGGGCGCGGGTGCGTTGGCGGCAACAACCTATCCGATTGACCGCGAATTTGTTGCGGGAAAATTAAATTTTGCCGCCGTCACCGCAAACAGCATGGACGCGGTTTCCGACCGTGATTTTTGCATAGAATTTGTTTCGGCGTTGTCAATTACGATGATGCACCTTAGCCGTTTTTGCGAAGAATTAATTATTTGGTCGTCGGATTCATTCGGCTTTGTGGAAATGGCAGACGCCTATTCCACAGGCTCGTCCATCATGCCGCAGAAAAAAAACCCCGATATGGCAGAGCTTATTCGCGGCAAAACGGGGCGCGTATACGGTTCGCTTATCGCGCTTCTTACCGTGATGAAGGGGCTTCCACTTGCCTACAACAAGGATATGCAAGAGGACAAAGAAGCCGTCTTCGATGCGGCAGACACAGCAACGGCTTGCTTGACGGTATTTAGCGGCATGGTGGAAACGCTCACATTTAAGACGCAAAAAATGTTTGACGGAGCGAGAGAAGGATATACAAACGCCACAGATGTTGCGGACTGGCTTGTTAAAAACGGGACAACCTTCCGTGACGCCCACGAAATAACGGGGCGGCTTGTTTTGTACGCCATCGAAAAAAGCACCAAACTGGACGATTTAACACTTGACGAATACAAAAATATTTCGCCCGTTTTCAACGAAACGGTTTTTGCGGCAATTACGGCGCAGGCTTGCGTAAATGCGCGGAACATCACAGGCGGTCCTGCGGAAAGCGCGGTTCTTGCGGCAATTGAAGAGGTTGAACAATTTTTAGTGCGTGAATAATTCTTGGGGGCGTTGCCCCCAAACCCCCCACGAACTTTTTTGAAAAAAAGTTCGACAAAAAACTTTAACATGGACTAGAGGTAAACCATTTACGTAATTCCAAAACCGCGCATATGCGCGGTTTTGAGTCAAAGTTTTGATGAAACTTTTTCAAAAGTTTCCGGGGTTCGGGGCAGAGCCCCGAGAACTTAAAGGTGGATTGTTATGCGAATAATTGAGCCTGAACAAATAACGGATGCGGTAGCAAAACTGTGTATTGGGGCGAATGTGGAGATTAGTGCAGATATTCGCCGTGCGCTGGAAAATGCGCGGGACGCGGAGGAGTCTAAACTTGCGCGTTCCGTGCTGGAAACGTTGCTGAAAAACGCAGATGTTGCAAAACGCGAAAACCTGCCCATTTGCCAAGATACGGGAATGGCTGTTGTTTTCGTTACAATCGGGCGGGATTCCCACATAAACGGTGATATTGAAGCGGCAATTAACGAGGGTGTTCGGCGCGGGTACAAGGACGGATATTTCCGCAACAGCGTTGTTCACGACCCGATAAGCCGCAAAAACACGGGCGACAATACCCCCGCGGTAATTCATTACGAGTTTGCGGCGGGTTCTCAACTGGAAATAACCGTTGCGCCAAAGGGTTTCGGAAGCGAAAACATGAGCGCGGTTCGTATGCTTAACCCGTCCGACGGACTTGCGGGCGTTATGGATTTTGTGACGGAAACCGTGCGGCTTGCGGAGGCTAACCCCTGCCCGCCAATAGTGGTTGGCGTTGGCGTTGGCGGCACTATGGAAAAAGCGGCATTGCTTGCGAAAAAGGCGTTGTTGCGGGATGTAGACAGCGCGAACGAAGAAAAAGAGTGGGCAGAAGTTGAATCGCGTTTGCTGGAACGCATTAACTCGTTGGGAATCGGCGCGGCGGGTTACGGCGGAAAAACTACCGCCCTCGGCGTGAATGTTTTAACATATCCAACACATATTGCGGGCTTGCCCGTTGCGGTAAATATCGGCTGTCATGTTACGCGGCATAAGGCGGTGGTTTTGTGATACCTGAAAACTTGCGTGCGGGTGATGAAATTTCATTTACGGGCGTGATATATACTGCGCGTGACGCGGCGCACAAGCGTCTGGTGCAATTGCTGGACGAGGGCAAACCGCTCCCGTTTGACGGCGCGGTGTACTATGCAGGGCCTTGCCCTGCGCCGCCGGGGCGGGTGATTGGGTCAATCGGGCCAACCACAAGCGGGCGCATGGACGCTTACGCGCCGCGTTTAATAAAATCGGGCGTAAAAATTATGATTGGCAAGGGCAACCGTTCCCAAGCCGTCATTAATGCAATCCGCGAACACGGCGGGGTGTATCTTACGGCGGTTGGCGGCGCGGGCGCGCTGTTATCGTTGTGCGTGGAAAAAAGCGAGATTGTAGCGTTCGAGGATTTGGGAACGGAAGCGGTGCGGCGGCTAACCGTCCGCGATATGCCGCTGGTTGTTGCAATAGACAGTTTCGGGGGGAATGTATATGAATTACGCTGAAGAATCGCTGAAAAAGCACTACGAATGGCGCGGCAAAATTGAAATGGTCAGCCGCGTTCCCGTTGACACGCGGGAAGCCCTTGCGCTTGCATATACGCCGGGTGTTGCGCAACCTTGCTTGGAAATTGCGAAGGACACAAGCAAAAGCTACGAGCTAACTCGCCGCCACAACACAATCGCCGTGGTAACAGACGGCACGGCGGTTTTGGGGCTTGGCGACATTGGCGCGGAAGCGGCAATGCCCGTGATGGAGGGCAAGGCGGTTTTGTTCAAAGAATTGGCTGGGGTGGACGCAATTCCGCTGTGCATTCGCTCCAAGGACACGGACGAAATTGTGCGAACAATTCAGTTGCTTGCGGGCAGTTTCGGCGGCATAAATTTGGAAGATATCGCCGCGCCCCGCTGTTTTGAAATCGAACGCAAGCTAAAAGAAGTTTGCGACATTCCCATCTTCCACGACGACCAGCACGGCACGGCAATTGTTGTGCTTGCGGCGTTAATAAATTCCCTAAAAGTCGTGGGCAAAAACGCCGATGATATTAAAGTTGTTATAAACGGCGCGGGTGCGGCGGGAACGGCAACCTCCTTACTCCTCACCGCCTACGGAATAAAAAATATCTCCCTGTGCGATAAGCAGGGCGAACTGAAAAGCGGCGAAAGCCTTGCGCAAACCATGCGCGGCGCGGATGTTTTTATCGGCGTGTCGGCGGCAAATTGCGTCACCACGGAAATGGTAGCAACCATGAACAAAAACGCAATCGTTTTTGCAATGGCAAATCCAATCCCCGAAATCATGCCCGATGCGGCAAAAGCAGGCGGCGCAGCAATTGTCGGCACAGGGCGCAGTGACTTCCCAAATCAAATTAACAATGTGCTTGCCTTCCCCGGCGTGTTTCGCGGCATACTGGACGCACGGGCGCACGACATCACGGAAAAAATGAAAATCGCCGCCGCAAAAGCCATAGCGGATTATGTAAACCCCACCGCAGAAAATATCTTGCCAAGCCCGCTTGATAAAGGCGTGGCGGCGGCAGTTGCGGATGGGGTGAAGAATCTGTAATGTTCGAGTTTACGAAATGGTTTCACAAGAAGCAAAAACTTCCTATTTCGCTATTTGGTGCTGTACATTGTGGCCTACAAGCCACCTTCTAAGCAAAATGAGGTCGGCAATGGTAATTTTGCCGTCACCGTCTATGTCTGCGGCGATAACGCAGAAATCTTCAAGCTCCAGTGCTTGCAACTGTATTATGCAGAAATTATTGCCGTGTGTGCTTACAAGGAATCTTGCCATTGCAGTTGCGTCGGAAGAAGTAGTGCGTCTGTCGCGGGTTACATCGCCTACACTAAAATCTGCGGGAACAGAAACCCATTTTGCAAACAGTGTGCGGTTTCGGCTTACTCTGCCGTTGGGTTTCCAACGGGTGGAATAGTCGTAAATATCTTCAAACCAACCGAGAAATCTGTATCCGTATGGGTGTGACATTGCCGTCATTCGGTACAGTTCCCCTATGCTTTCGCCATATGAAATGTCGCGGTAGCGGGTATATTTTCCGTTGGCGCGGAACGAACCTCTGCCTGCGTTGAAGGTTATTACAAGTTCACAAATGCAATCGTGTTCGTTGCAATTTGGGCAGGGGCATATGCAAGGTTCAAACGCCGTGACGACTACGTTGCGGTTTGGCATTATGAATGTTGCGGGGTTGTCTGTCGGACTGCTGTTGTTTGCAAAATCAACGGGCGTATTAAAACACCAGTTTGCAAATTGTTTTCCTGATGGGGGTTCGCCCGCAAAAACGGTTACTTCGCGCCCTTCGGCGTGGAATCCTGTACCTGTTGCGCCCACGCCGCCGCGTACCGCAACCAAGTTTACGCCGCTGTAAATTGTGGTGCTTCCGCTGTCACGCGCAACATTGGCGGGTACTCTGCAAATGTTGTCGTGTACCGCGCCGCCGCTCATGACAAAGGTACTGCGTACCAGCGCGAAAACGCCACCCGCCTCGTGTGCGGAATTAAAGTTTATTTCACCATCGTACATATTAAAAATCGCGTTTGCGATAATTATTCCGCCGCCTTGTATTTCTGCGGTGTTGTCGGAAATTGTGCCGCCGTGCATATTGAACGCGGCGTTGACAGGAACGCCGAAATTGCCGCCCGTGCCGCGAACTTCCGCGCCGCCGCCGAAGCGTGATGTGTTGCCTGTTATCGCGCCGCCGTACATATTAAACGTGGAGTTGCCGCCTGTTATGCGAACCCCTCCGCCATACGGTGCGTGATTTCCGCTTATTGTGCCGCCGTGCATGATAAACGAGGCGTGGTTTCCGCTTACCTCTACGCCGCCGCCGAATGGTGCGGCAGTATTGCCGGAAATTTTGCCGCCATACATTGTGAAGCGACCGCCCGCTTGCACAAGCACTCCGCCGCCGATACCTTCCGTGCCGTACGGGCGGGTTACGGATATATTATTTTCGCCATATCTTGTGCCAAGGGAAAGGTATGAATTTTCGCCTACAATAAAGTGTCTGTCGCTTCCCGCAGTGCGTGAAATTGTAACACCGCTTGGAACTGTTGTTATAAGCGCGATATTCCGCCCGCCGTAAATGCGGATGGGTTCGCCCGTTATTTCAATATCGTCCGAGATTTCTATAACCGTAAGCGCGCCGGGGGACGAATTGCTGATTGCATATTGCAGTGCGTTTTGCGCAGTGATTTCTTCTGCCGCAAAGACAGGGGGGACTGCCCCTATTATTCCTGCAACCAAAACAAAAACCATAGCCAGTGCCAGTTGTTTTTTCATATCAGAACATCCCCCCTTACCCTGCTGTGTAATCTAATGTAATTGAAAACTGCGCGTTTATCGGTTCTGCTTCATGGTCGTGGGCGGCGCATACGGAAGTTAATTTAATCACGGTATTCTGCGGCGGGCTTATCATGCCCGGGTCTACGAACATGTTTGTATAAACCCCAATGATGGCTTCAACTTCAAAACCGTAGGGCAACGCGGCGTTAATTGCAGATTGCAGATTATCACTCCATGAGCCTGCGGTGATTACAGGCACCGCTCCCGTGTTTTCCATTGCGGCTGTGATGGTTGTTGTATCGCCGATTCCTGCGAAGGTAAGCCAAAACGACAAGCTCTGCCCATCGGCAGAGGACTCAATCCGATTGCCCTCTCCCGTAACGGAATAATCAACCCATTCCAGCGTAAGCCGCGGTTCAATTACCACCGTTCCCATAAGGGCTAGGTTTCCGCTTGCAAGGGCGTAAGCCGTTCCGACAAGGAAAACAAACATCACCGCCGACAAAACAATAGTCAAGCGTCTTTCTGCTTTTTTCATAGCGTCCCACCCTTCATATTTGCAATTAAATTATACGAATGATATGTAAAATTTTCAGCCGTGTTTCTGTAAAAACTTTATAAAGATACCGTTTCTTTGGCGGCAATTTTTTCTTTGCTTCCTATTTCATAAAACGCGGCAAAGTCGTCTGCAATTACCACAAATTCCGTGTAAGTATCGGTACTGTAGCACATGATATGTTTGTTCAAATTTAACGCAAGTTTTACAAGCTCGCCAAATTCACGAACCCTAAGCGGTACGTGGCGGCATTCGCTTAATATGGAACTGTCGTACATGATTATTTCGTTTTCGTATTTTTTGAAAATTGCGGCTTCTTCGCGGGTGTCGCTTCCGTGAGATTTTACACTACGCAGAAAACCATACACGCATATTAAAAATGCTGCCGAAAACAGCAAAACCATCCCGGTGGTAATTGGCGTTTCGTTTGCGGGAATGCCGCTTGTCCATGCGAAGTCGGGCGTACCTGTTGCGGCAAGGGTGTAAATTTCGGACGTAAGCTCCATAACAAGGCCGCTTGTAACCGTTTCGTTCATTCCCGCAGACGAACGCAATGTATGTGTAAAATCTATGTGCAGTTCCGCCGAAAACCCGCGCAAGGCTTGGGCGATGGAATTTGCCGCCGCCTTTTGCCGTGCTTGGTCTTGCACAAAATAAAGAAATCTCTCGATGTAAGTTTGCGGCTCTATCCTGTATGTGTCGCTGTGTAGCGTGAAGTTATCCGTTATGCTTTCTCCGCGAACATCCGAGAGTGGGAAAATCTCTTCAAAAATAATATTGCCGCCGCCAATCGGGCGAACAACCAATCTTTTTTCCGCAAGGTATGTAAATAAAACCGTTGCTTCTTCGCTGAAGTTTGCGGAAAAATTATTGTCAATTTCAATAAAATCCGTGTATGACATTAAAAAATCCAAGTTTGATGAAATCGGGTTTTCGCCAAAGATTGTGTTTTCGGAATAAAAAACGCGGAAGTTCAAATTTTGCCGCCCTGTTGCGGTAACGGGTTCGTTTTGGGAAAACTGCGCGGAAATACGCACCGCACCCAATATAACAAGAACAGCGATGCACACCGCAAAAAAAACCGAAGTCCGTTTCATTTCACCAACTCATTTCATATATTACTGCGGAAAATTATATACGGATAACCCACGAACGGCAACTGCCCGCGTACTATGCCGAGAACATGGCTTGGCGGTACGGGAAAAGGGTCTTGCACGGGGCTTGCATCCCCGCGTGTAATATAACTTCGTTGCCCGTAGCCGTCTGTTACAAAATCAATTACGCGGTGAACATATGCTACCCCCGTTTGGCTTAGAAAATGTATTATGTCACCTTCTTCAACATAGGTAAAAGCCTTGCCGCTTGGTACACGCTCTACAAAAACAATACTGCCCCGCTCAAACGCCCCCGACATCGAACCCGTTAGAACAACCACAGGGTAAATTGGAAACACACCAAGAAAAAACGCTCCTGCAAAAATTACAATCGCCGCCGATGCCGCAAAACTTGCAATGCTTTTTTTCTCGTATTTCGCCGCCCGTTTTTCCCTTGCGCTAACATTTCCCTGCTTTGTACTGAGGGTTGTGCGGAAAACAGCGGCGGTAGCAAGAATCGCGCCGCCCTGCACAAGTGCCCATACAAGAGACGGGACATTCGGCAAAATAGGCAGAAAATACGGCACGGCAATCGTATGGGTAAAAATTACCGCAAGCTGTGAATAAAAATTACCCTCCAACGCGATATAACTTGCCGCCGCACTTACCACAAGCGCGACAAAAAACGATTCAAAAAAAAACGTGGTGAAAGAAATATTTGCGTTAAGAAACATTCGCAAGGCGTCCATTTGGCAAAATGCCAAGACAATCGTTAGCGCGACGATAATTTTTTCGCGGTTTTCGCGGTCGATGCCTTTAATCAGTTTGTACCGTATATATTCCCCAAAAATAACAACAGAACCGACTTGCCACAGGTTACGGATAACAATTTGCAAATTAGGGGTCATTGCGTTTCTTCCCGCGCCAAACAGAATTGCCATAGCAAGAATAACAATGCCGAACAGCGAAACAGACAAGGCGGCAAGGGTATTTGCCGCACGGTCTTTGCGCGTGGGGCGAATACTACCCATGTACACGCCTGTCACAATCGCAAGTGTCCCGAAAACAAGCGGACGGAACGCCAAACCGTAAAGCGTTACAAAATCAATTGGGATGAACAAAAAAGCCGCTTGCGTAAGAAGCAAAGAAATACATACGATTATGGTTAAATTACGGGCTTGTGTTTTCATGAGCCAACCTCCGAAACAAATATAACACAAAACATGGCGACCCGTGTGACAGGCCGCCATGTTTAAGTGCTGTAAAATTTGGAAAGAGAGGTATTAGTTTGCGGCCTCGTACACAATGTCAATCATGAGCGAGCCCAAGATGTCGTAGTCCATTATGTCGTCGAAGGAGAATGTGGATATGCCTTCCGATGCGCCGAACCATGTTACCGTTACAACAAGATTGCCTGATGTTGCGCCGGGGGCAAGTACCCCAACAAAAGCTGTGTCGTTTATGGAAACATCAAGGCTGGTGTCATTGTCAAGCCAAAAATAATCGGCGGCTGTAATGTTTGCGGGGGTTGTGCCTGTGTTTCTTGCCGTTGCCGTAAGCGTTGCAGAACCTTCGCTTGCAAACGCTATAGCCCAGTCGATTCCGTGGTTTGCATCACCGAAAAGGCTGTCTACGATTGTTGCATCGTTTACGGAAACAGAGCCTGTTCCGCTTGTTGCGGCAGATTGCCAAACAACATTTAATGTTGCATCGCCAACACCAATCATACCAAAGATTTCAAGTGTACCGGGTGTAAGCGCGAATGCCGAACCCGCAAGGAGGATACATACAGAGAGGATAGAAACAAGTGTTAATCGTTTTTGTTTTTTTGCGTTTATCATTCAAATCACCTTTCAGTTTTTAGATTTTTTTGTTAGTTAGCGAGGACGCAGATTACCAAGTGCGGTATTAAGGGTGCTTGCCGCAGTGTCAATTTGGGCTTGGGCGGCACTTGCATTGTTGTACATATTCCGCGCTTGCACCAATGTTCTTTGCATAAGCGTCCATGTTGCGGGGTTATAGTTTGCTTGCGTTCTGCCCTCTGCATCAGCTATTGCATTGCCCAACGCGCCTCTGTTTATCGGGGGCGGCGGGGGTGTAACAGCAGACGGGCGCAAGTTACCAAGTGTTGTGCTTAGATTGTTTGTTGCGGAATCAACTTGGGCTTGGGTAGCATTTGCGTTGCCGTACACATTCCGCGCCTGCACCAATGTCCTTTGCATTAGATTCCACGTTGCATCGGTGTATGCCGCACGTACTCTGCCTTCGGCATTGTAGATTGCGCTTGCAAGCGCGGTGCGGTTTATGGTTGGTACATACGGCACGTATGGTTCATACGGTTCGTATATTACCAGCGCGTTGTACGCGATACGCAGATTACTTTCTGCCGCATCAACCGCATTTTGTGCCGCGCTTTCGTTTGCAAGAACCGTTACCGCTGTGGCAAGAGCCGCCGAAAACGGTGTCCAGCTTTCGGGCGTGTAGCTTGCCTGTACGCGGGCATTTGCCGCAGTTACTTTTGCTTGCAGTGCCGCAAAGTTTACGGCAGGTACATATACGACCAGTGCATTGTACGCGCCGCGAAGGTTGCTTTCTGCCGCGTCAACCGCTTCTTGGGTTGCATTTTCATCTGCAAGAACCGTTACCGCTGTGGCAAGAGCTGTCGCAAACGGTGTCCAACTTGCGGTCGTGTAGGTTGCCTGTATACGGGCATTTGCCGCAGTTACTTTTGCCGCAAGAACTTCCCTATCAACGGGTGTTACACATTCGCAATCGGAGTAGGCAATGTGGAACTCAAGGTTAAACCAAAGGTCGGAACTGGCTTGTGCGTTTTGCCCCATCACGGCGGTTATAACATTCACGCCCGGTTGCAGTGCGTTTTCCAAGTTTGTGCGGGAAGCCGCATCATGCAGATTACCTGCCATCATTGCAGCGTATCCGGAGTCGCGGTTGTTAAAGTCGCTGTTGATATTAAATGTTCGGTTTGCTGCGTCCGAGTTGCGCCCTGCAAAATGATTCCAAGTAATTGTGTCACCCATAATAACAGGGGCGGCGGCTTGGCTTGGATTGCCTGTTGCGGTACTGCTAAACGCATTCCATCTGTAAACTTCAACGCCGTTGATGAAGATAATCATTGCATCATCAACTTGGTGTCTGCCGCCTGCGTTGCCAATGCTGTTTAAGCAAATGTGGGCAGGTACATAGAATGTACGGCTGAAGTACGTCCACGGGTGGCGGTTAGAGCCGCTGTGCATTTGATTATGCGCACCAACGCCTGTTGGGATGGTGTGTGCAAGTGTAAGACCCGAACCGCTTGCGGGTGTACCAAAGCCTGCGGCGGTAGGAATACTTGGCCATGTGGTAAACACAGCGGGGTCAAGCGAACCTGCATGGAATGCCGCGTTCATTCTGCCGTAAAAATGGTAGTAAGAGCCGAAGTCTGAAAGGATAATCATTCCTGCCGGTGGCGGTGGTGGGGGCGGTGGCGGAACAGGCTCGCCCGCTATAGTCACTTGAACTTGTGCCGTATGCCCTGCCGTGTTTGAAACGCCGTTAGGCAAAATTATTTCGCCCGATACCGTAACTGTTTGTTGTAACGGATTTTCCGGGTCAAATGCGGATTCTGAAACAAGCCAGTCTACCCTCGCGTTTACCGGCCGTGTTTGTTCGCGGTAGGTATCGGTGCGGTTACGGATTGTGCCAAGTTGTCCGCCTACGTTATTGGAAACGGTTGTTTCAATGCGTACCGTTGCGGGCAAGTTCCAGCCTGCCGCAGTTGCGGGGGCGGTTCTTGCAACGCCTGTTACTGCCGCAGGTTGTGCAACGCGCTCTATTTCGTTAGCCGCGCCGACGCCGCCCATAACAGGCACTTCAAACCCTGCGGGAACAACATTGTTATCACCGCCGCGAACGATTGTGTAAACATCCACCATAGAATGTGAACCGTCATCGTTTACTTGGTAGGTAGCAACAGAAAAACTTACGGGTGTAACATCTACAACGGTGAAATTGCGGCGGAAATTTTGGTTGTATCTTGAAAGGTAAAATCGCGGTGCCATATTACGTACATTGTAGAATCCGCTACCGCTTGCACTGTTAAACGCGATGTAAACAATGCCTGTGGGATTCAAAACTGCGTTGTGGTACGCGCCATAATTTCCGTGATGAATATTGCCGTCTGCGTCCAGCCAACGTTGGTTAAGCTGTGCGACATTGCTAATCATTTGGTGTGTGCGCGAATATGAATGGCAATGCCCATTCAGAACTATGTCAATATCATTTGCTTGGAAAACAGGAGCCCAGTTGTTGATAATTTGCATTTTTGCGGCATCTGCGCCGCTTCCGCTAAGAATCCTGTATGCAGAGTACGGCGGATGGTGGAAGGATACTACTCTCCACTCGGCGCATTCGTTTTGCGCTATCGCACTTTCAAAGAATGGTTGCCGTCCGCCTGCCCATGTGCGTGTGTTTGAATCCAGCACGATGAACAGTACATTGCCCCAACGAAACCAGTAATCGAACTGGGTTGCATTTGCCCCAAAGCGAAGGAAGTTTCCTTGCGTTACTCCCGTACCTGAGGGAATTGGGGTATTGTAGTGCTGATGCCACAACTCTTGGTTCGAGCCCGTGTTGTCGTGGTTGCCCACAACGGGGGCAAATGGCAGATTATGAAGTTGCGGCGGAGCCATCAGCAAGTCATATCTTAACTGCGAATTGCTTAGGTTTGCCGCACTTGTTCCTGATTGTGTTTGAATTTGGTCGCCCACGGATAAAATAAATTCCATTTCGGGGAAAGCATTTACAGCTACATCCAATGTGTTGCGCCAACCGATACCGTCATTCGTTAAGCCCTGAACGCCTCCCGGCGTAACACCCGGCATACCCGCATGACCTACTCCGATTTGCACATCGCCCGCTATCATGAATTGGAATGTGTCTGCTCCGCCTGTGCGGAAAGTTTTTTGGGCAGAAACACTGCTACCCGCGATTATTTCATAAACATACACAGTTTCGGGAGTAAGCCCCTCCAGTGTAACTTGGTTTACCCTGTAGCCGGTTCCGGAGCGGCGCGCAGTGTTTGTTGCGGCAACCGTTCTTGCTTCTTCAGGATAACCTTGCGGCCAAACCCTGATGCTTCCCGTACTTTGGCGCGTGTGCCATGTGAAGCGCATAACTTCCACGGTTGCACCCGGGGTAAGGTTCAAGTTCCAGTAAAACGAAGCCGCATTAAACGGCTCAATTGAAGCCGTCATTATTTCCGGCTCTGTTGTTTGTGACTGATACACCGCGCCAATCGCCGGTGTTACAGTCCCAAAAACCATGACAAACGCAACAATTAAAGACAATGCTTTTCTTCTATGCTGTGTAAGTATTTTTACAGTCATGGCGGCAATCCCTCCTCGGAGTCAATTTTTGACGCATACAGCGTCCTCAGTCTGGAGCTTAGTACAGCATAAAAAAAACCGCTATGCGGTTTTGGTAAACGTTTGGTTAAAAGTTTGTAAAATGGAGAATGTTATTTTTTTCCCTTCTCTTTGCCCGCATATACATATGAAGCAATAATAGAAGTGGCGGGCGCACACAAAACCATAGCGGCGGAAGCCGATACCGACCGCAGAACCTCTATAGCAATGTCGGATTGGTGAACCACCATATGATACGGAAAATTATTGATACGGAACATGATAAGCGTGATAAAAAACGTACCCGTAAACGCCAAAATAAGCGTGTTCGCCGACGAGCCGATTAAGTCACGCCCAATTTTCATACCCGATGCAAACAATTTTTTGAACCCCGAGTTTGGGTTTGTTTCGCTAATTTCCGCCGTTACGGAAGCAAGGGAAACCGAAACGTCCATAATCGCCCCAAGTGAAGCAATAAGAATACCGCAAAACAAAAATTCTCTAATGCCCACACCCATATCCGTTCCCGCGCCAAAAACCAAAAGCGTACTCATTTCAGGCACATTAAACCCTGTAACGTGCAACGCCGCACTTATCATCAAATAAAACAGGCAATAAAACGCAATCCCTATAACCGTTCCCGCCAAACTTACATAAGTTTTTTTCTCAAACCCCATGATTGCAATAAGCGTGACGGTTACTATAACAAAGGACAGTCCGACGGTTAAAAGCGCGGGCGGCCAACCAAAAGTGATAAGCGGAATAAGAAGGAACATTATAACCACAAACGTAAAAATAAGCCCGAACGCAGAACGCAAACCTGCCTTGCCGAACACTGCCGCAAGCAAGCCGAAAAACAAAATCACAATGACATATATTGTAGGTGCGCGTTCGTGGTCATGCACCCGCGCAAAATATTCATCGCCGTCATGCTGTTCAAACCAAAGCACAAGCCGCGTACCGGGTTGTGCAAAAACTCCGTGCTGCAAAAAAAGCTGATTGGACGCACTAACAACCTCTCCGCGCCGCGCCCCTGCCAACAGTTCCACTCGCAATTCCTGCCGCCCTATATGCCGTCCCGCTTCCGGGTTGAAAAAAGTTTCGTCCGTCACAACTTCCACAACACGCGCCGTCAAAAACTCTACGCCGATATTTCTGTTAAAACCAAAATCAATATGACTGTTTACGCCAAACCAAACCATCGCAAACATAGATATCGTGGTAATAATAAAAAACACCGCGGTTTTGTTAATTCGTTTCATTGCAAATCACGCCCCGAATTTCCTAAGATGGTTATTATCTTGCGTCTTTTCGGTAGAAGTATAATCGGCAGAAAGCTAATTTGCAAGAAATCGGCAATACTACAAATAATAATCCATTTGCGTGTCGGACGCGAAGTTAAGGCGTTTAAGCAAGCGTGTGCGCAGTTGCGCGAACTCGGACGCGCCGCGGTTTCGCGGATAGGACATGGGAACGGAAACGATTTCTGCAATGCGCCCGGGGCGCGGAGACATCACTATGATTCGGTTGCTGAGGTACACCGCCTCGTCTACATCGTGGGTGATTAGAAGCATTGTGTTGCCGCGTTCTTTCCACAGGCGGATTATTTCGTCTTGTAAGACCATGCGGGTAAAGCTGTCCAGCGCGCCCAACGGTTCGTCCAGCAGAAGAACATCCGGCGACACGGCAAGGGAACGGATAAGCGCGGCACGTTGGCGCATTCCGCCCGAAAGCTGGTGCGGGAATGAATTTGCGAAATCCGTAAGCCCCGCCGTTTCCAAAAGGGTGTCAACATCCCCGCCGAACATTTTAAATCGTCCCGCAGACTTTAGTGCAAAAACGATATTTTTGCGCACACTCATCCACGGAAACAATGTGTGTTCCTGAAAAACCATTCCCCGTGATGGGCTTGTGCCGCTTACTGTGTTTCCGCCGCATAAAACTTCGCCGTGGGTGGGCGTTTCAAGCCCCGCGATAATTCTAAGCAAAGTGGATTTTCCGCAACCGCTTGTGCCTACAATAGATACAAACTCGCCCGATTCAATCTCAAGGCTTAAATCTTCAATTGCGCAAAAATTTTCTGCCGTGTCTGCCCGCTTAAACACCTTGTTAAGGCGGTTTATTTCAATTTTTCCGTTCATATCAGCCGCCCTCCTTCCAGCGCAAAACGCGGCTTTTTATCACGTTAAGCACCGCGTTTACCGCAAAAAATGTGATACATATAATCACCACTGCACCGTACATAGCCGCGAAATCTGCCCAGCCGCGCTGCCAGTTAATGTACCAGCCAAGTCCCGCTTCCACGCCCATTAATTCCGCGATAAGAAGCGCGGTACAGGCGATAGACATTCCCTGCGTCAACCCCTGAAAAATGAAAGGGGACGACGCAGGAATTGCAACCTTAAAAATCATGCCAATCTTGGAAACGCCGAAGGTAGCCGCCGCCTCAAACGTGCCCTTGGGAACATTTAATACGCCGTTCATTGTGGTGGAAGTGACGGGATACCACACCGCCAGCGCGATAAGAAAAACCGCGCCTTGGAACAAACTTGCCGACAAAACCAAAATAACAGGCAGCCACGTTACCGCGGGAATAGAGCCTAAAACCTTTACAACAGGGCTAATCCAATACCGTATTTTTTCCGAACTCCCCGCCGCAACGCCGCAAATTATCCCAAGGGCGGCACCAATTCCGTAGCCCGTAAACAACAGCCGCAGTGAGTGAAAAACCGAACGCGCAAGAATTTCCCTGTCGCGGATTATCGCGTTAAGAATAGCGTCCGGCCACGGCACAAAGGGTTGCGGCAACATCCCCGCAGAAAGCGTTGCCCAGTCATAGGCAAGCAACAACAGCAAAACGGCGGTAAAAATCGGGGCGCGTTTCCGCAATGCTTTTGCGGCACGTTTTGAGAAAAACCCCGCAACATACCACGCGGAAAACAAAACCACAAAAAATCCCATAAACCACACGAATGTATTTGACGGCGCGTTTTGGTCTAACGCAGTAAATTGGCGAAAGTTCGGCACAAGTAAGTACTGCGCGATTATCAAAACGGAAACAACCGCGGGCAACACGGATACTAAATAATTTCTCACGTTATTCCACCCCTATGCACAGCAAACCAATCTGATGTATTCAAATTCCGCGTCGGGTAGCTGTGAAAATTGCGTTGCGATAAAATCCGAAGGCGGCAACGAAGCAAAACCGTCAAAGGAAACCGTAAACGGATGCCACACCTGCGCCTTTATTACATACGGCTCTAAGTCGGGGTTAATCACGCCCATTGCCTGATATTCTGCGATAGATACCGCAAGAGTTTGCTCCGTCAAATAATGGGGCATTCCCCAACGCCAATTGCGCATAAGCCCCGCAACGTAGTCTACATCCACCGCCGCGCTTACAAAATCGTGTTCTTTTAAGAGAAGTACTGCCGCTGTTTTGTTTTCGTCACTTGCGTCAATCCAGCGTGACGCACGGTAGACGGCGCGGGTAATTTTTGCGGCGGTTTCGGGATTTTGTGCGATAAACTGCCCTGTCATGCCAAGTACGCAGCAGGTATCATCCGCAAAATCCGCGTCGTCAAGGGAACGGATAACGCGCAAAATTCCTTCATCCACAAAGCGTTTTCCAACTTGGTCGGGGATTACCGCAACCTGCACCGTTCCGTTTTGCAAAGCAATCACCGCTTCGGCGGCGGGGAAGTCGCGCCAAGTGAAATCCTCGGGCGCAAGCCCCTGTCTGTACACAAAACGCAACGCTATATTATGAAACGCTCCGCCAATCGCGCCGCTTACTGCAATTTCCTGCCCTCGTTCAAATTCCGTTATCGCAGAATCCGCAAGCACAAACGCCGAGGCACAGCCCGTGTGCAAGCCCAAAGTAAACTGTATGTCAAGCCCTTGCGTCACGGGAACAAACCAGCCCGCAAGCATTCCCGCAACGGTATCAATATGCCCCGCCATCAATGCATCGCGGGAACTTACCAAGTCGCCCGTTACAACAATTTCTGTTTCAAGTCCTTCTTCCGCAAAAAAACCTTTAATGTGAGCAAGAGGTATCGCGCCTTGGCAAAGTCCTCCTTCAAAGCCCAAACGGATAACCCTGTCCACTTCGTTGCCCGCATTATCGCCGCAAGCCGTAAGAAATAGCAGAGCAAACATCACAAAAAACTTCCTCATGTTAATTACCTCCATTCATATATGTTTAGTATGCAATGGATTGTATTCCATATTTTCATATATGTCAAGTATGTTTTTCAAGGACTTGCAAAAATACAGCTTTTCGGTTAAAATTCATGACAGGGGAAACACGTCTTCACAAGGGAGTCAACAATGGATAATCAACGTAAAACAATTTTTTTGGTAGATGATGATATAACAAATCTGACTATTGGAAAAAAAGCGTTGTCGGGTACATATAACGTGTTTACTCTAAATTCCGCGCAGGGAATGTTTAATATGCTTGAAAACATCGCGCCGGATTTAATTTTGCTGGACGTTAATATGCCGGAGATGGACGGATATCAAGCCATAGAAATTTTAAAGGCAAACAACTACACCGCAGAAATTCCCGTTATTTTTTTAACCGCGCTGTCTGCGGAAGAAACGGAACTTAAAGGCCTTTCCATGGGCGCGGTAGACTACATTGCAAAGCCGTTTTCGCCGCCGCTTTTGTTAAAAAGGCTGGAAATTCATTTGCTTGTGCGAGAGCAAAAACATATATTGGTAGAGCAAAAGCGGGAACTTATCCTTCTAAACAGTCATTTGGAGCAAATTGTGGACGAAAAAACCACAACGGTTGTAACGCTTAAAAACGCAATTCTTTCCACAATGGCAGAACTTGTGGAGTATAGGGACGCGATAACGGGCGGCCATATAGTTCGCACACAGCAGTATATAAAAGTTCTGATGGACGCAATGAAAGAACACGACGTGTATAAGCGCGAAGTTTCGCTGATGGACGAAGACCATGTTTTGCTGTCTTGCCAGTTGCACGATGTTGGCAAGATTTCCGTAAGCGACGCTATTTTAAACAAGCCCGCAAAACTTGACCCCGAAGAGTTTGAAATAATCAAAAAGCATACAACTTTTGGCGGCAAAGTAATCCAACGCCTCATAGATAAAACGTCAGAATCCGATTTTTTGGAATACGCTAAAATTTTTGCCGTGGCACACCACGAAAAATGGGACGGAAGCGGCTATCCCGAAGGCTTGGCAGGCGAAACGATACCGCTTTTGGGGCGCATGATGGCAATAGGCGATGTATACGATGCCCTCGTTGAAACACGCCCGTACAAAGCCGCTTTCAACCACGAAAAAGCCACGGCAATTATACTTGAAGGGCGCGGCACCCATTTCGACCCTCAGCTTGTGGACTTGTTTGAAAAAATCAATCCTGAATTTAACCGTATTTCTGAGGAAATTAAGGGGTAGAAGTATGATACACAAGTTAGTAAATAACCTAACGGTAAAGTCCCGCATTGTAATTATTGTCGCAATGGTTGTAACAGTTGCAACCGTGGCACTTACATCCATCAGGGCAGAGCAAATTCGGGAACAAATGAATTTGCTTCTGGAGGAACGGTTACAGGGCAACGCAAACATGACTTTCGGCATCTTTGATACCGTGGGGCATTACACATGGTGGACGCTTGATATTGCAACAGCACACGCACGCCGCCGGCTTATCGGCGAAAACTACGATATAAACTGGCAACTTGTAACCATATTAAACGGCTTAAACCGCGAGGCGGGCGGCTTTCCGTTTTACGAAAACATGGCGGCTTTTGACGCTAATTTGAATTTACGGGCAATAGCCGTTCCCGACGGTGACGTGCCTGATATTTTAATGTTTCCGCAATATTTCGAGGAAATAAAGGCGGGGAACTGGGTTTCTCCCGTGTTTGAAAGCCCCGTAAGCGGGCAGTTGCAGTTCATGTTTACACAACCCGTAATGGTTGGCGATGAGGTGCTTGGTTTTGTTGCGCTAACGGGCAACACGCAACGCATGGAATTTTTCCTGCGGGAGTTTATTCAGGCATACGACAGCTTCATTAACATTGCAGACCGTTCCGGCGTTATCTTTTTTTCCACCCGTCCCGAAGCTTACACAGGCCGCCACGTAAACGACCTTGGTGTAATAGAAGCTTTCGGCGAAATTCCCATGGATACGATGTTCTTCCACAATTCCGCACTAACGGGCATAGACAAAGTTGCGTACGTAACCCACGATGCGGGGCTTAACTGGACTATCGTAAGTTTTTTTGATGCCGACGCGGTAGAGGACGTATACGCCATGATTGTACAAGAGGTGCGCCTTACCGTAACGGGAATTGTTTTGGGTGCGATACTTATTGTGCTTATCATTCACCGTTCGTTAAAGCCGCTTAAAGGTTTGTCCGACAGCGCGAAGGAAGTTGCGCGGGGCAATGTTGATGTACAATTTCGCGTTAAGCGCAACGACGAAATGAGCCAAGTAGCAAACGCGTTTTTAGAAATTGTACGCACTTTGAATATCCTTCTTGATAATTTTAAAAATGCCGAAAATGCCATGACCAGCGGCGACACAGCCTACAAATTTGAAGACTCGCACCTTGGCGGCATTTACGACGAGATGTTAAAAAGCACAAACAATATAGTAAAGCACGTGCAAGAATCACAGCGCAGAGCCGAAAACGCTTCAAAAGCAAAAAGCGATTTCCTGTCTAAAATGAGCCACGAAATCCGCACACCCATGAATGCCATAGTTGGCATGACAGAACTTATTTTGCGCGAAAATCTTTCGCCCGCCGCACAAGAGCAAGCTACAACCATAAGGCAATCGGGCAATCATTTGCTGTCTATCATCAACGATATCCTTGACCTTTCAAAAGTTGAAAGCGGCAAGCTGGAACTTGCCAATTCGGAATATCTGTTCCATTCCACCATACAGGATGTTATAAATATCATAAAAATGCGTATGTCCAGCCCTGATGTTCGGTTTGCGGTGTATATGCAACACAACATCCCCTCAATGCTTTTCGGTGACGAAGTGCGGGTGCGGCAAGTTTTGCTTAACATTTTAACAAACGCGCTGAAATACACGCGTGAGGGGCATTTTTCCCTTGACGTTACGGGCAAGAAAAGCGGCGATACCGTTATGCTTGTAATGAAAATCCGCGACACGGGGCTTGGCATAAAACCCGAAGATTTGGACGCGCTTTTTGGCGAATTTAATCAGTTCGATTTCGAGAAAAACCGCAATGTGGAAGGCACGGGGCTGGGGCTTGCCATCACAAAAAATCTTGTTGAACTAATGGGCGGAAGCATAGATGTTACAAGCGTTTACGGCGAGGGCAGTGAGTTTACAGTCACCATCCCGCAAAAATTTATATGCGAAGACGTTGCCCCGCATTTTGTGGATAAAAAGGTTTTGCTGTATTGCCGCACGCAACTTATAGCGGATTATATCGCAAGGTCACTTGCGGATTTGCGCGTGCAGTACGAAATTCCGAAAAACGAATACGAACTGCAAACCGCGCTTGAAAGCGGCGATTGGGATTTTATTTTTGCGGAAGCGGATTTAACCTATGTTGCGCAAAAAGCGGCTAAGGCAAGCGGGTTTGCCCCCAAAATTGTAATGCTTTCGGACTCCTACGATGCGACTTACGAAGTGCGGGACGGGCAAGATTTTACGCTTCTTATCATGCCCGCGTATTTTATTTCGATAGTGAATGTGCTTAACGGGCGCGATGCGGATTATGCCGTAAACAACCAAGGTGCAGAGCAGTTTATTGCCCCCGATGCAAAAATTCTTATTGTGGATGACATTGCCACAAACCTTAAAGTTGGCGAGGGGCTTCTTAAATTATATTGCGTTGATGTTGACACTTGCCTAAGCGGACGCGATGCTATCGCCGCAGTTATGGCAGAGGATTACGATTTGGTTTTGATGGACCACATGATGCCCGAAATGGACGGCGTGGAAACCGTAAAAATTATTCGCAAGCTTGGCGACAAATATCTTGATATACCAATTGTTGCACTAACCGCAAACGCAATAATTGGTGCGAGAGAAATGTTTTTGGAAAACGGGTTTGACGATTTCTTGTCAAAACCCATTGAACTGGGTAAACTAAACAGCATTTTGTCCAAGTGGATTCCCAAGGAGAAGCAGCTGCAAGGCGCGATTACACAGCAACCGCAGGAAGCACCCCCCGCGGAAATAAGCATAGACGGCGTGGACATAGCACAAGGGATTTCCTTCTGCGGCGGAAGTTTTGCAGACTATTTGGAAATTTTGTCTGTGTTCATGAAAAACGGAAACGCCAAAGTTGCAGAGCTTGAAAGTTGCGTAGCAGCGGGCAATATTTCGTTGTACACTACCTATGTACACGCGGTAAAATCTGCAAGCGCAAACATAGGCGCGTCTGCCCTTTCTTCGGAGGCGAAGGTTTTGGAATTTGCGGGCATTGCAGGAAACATGGACTTTATTACAAAAAACAATCCCGCGTTTATCGCAAATCTTAAAAAATTACTTGCGGGCATAGACGAAGTGATTTCTGCAAAGTCTATCGCAGAGAACCGTACCTTTGACGAAGATTGGCTTTCGGAACAGCTTACGGCACTAAAAGCCGCCCTTGCTTCCTTCGACTTGGGCGCGATTGACGACATAACCGAGTCGCTTCAACCATATACATCTCACCCAACCAAAGGCGAAACACTGGACGATATCTTGCAAAAAACTTTCATTGGGCAGTACAATGAAGCACAGGCACGGATAGATGGACTATTATAAAAAAAGGAGCATGAAAAATGAAAACCGAAAAATACCAACTTAACAAAAACCTTGCGCAAATGTTAAAAGGTGGCGCGATAATGGACGTAAGTTCGCCGGAGCAAGCGCGCATTGCAGAAAAAGCAGGGGCTTGCGCGGTAATGGCACTGGAGCGCATACCCGCAGACATTAGGGCGGCGGGCGGTGTTTCCCGCATGAGCGACCCCAAAATGATAAAGGAAATTCAGGCGGCGGTGTCCATTCCCGTTATGGCAAAGGTGCGCATCGGGCATTTTATGGAAGCACAAATTCTGCAAGCAATCGAAATTGATTATATAGACGAAAGCGAAGTTCTGTCCCCTGCGGATGATGCATTTCACGTGGATAAATCGCAGTTTGAAGTGCCGTTCGTTTGCGGCGCGAAAGACCTTGGAGAAGCCCTGCGCCGCATACAAGAGGGTGCATCCATGATACGCACCAAGGGCGAAGCGGGAACGGGTGACGTTGTACAAGCCGTGCGCCATATGCGCAAAATGATGGGCGAAATACGCGCACTTACGGTAAAATCCGCCGATGAATTGTATGATGCGGCAAAGCAACTTGCCGTGCCATATGAACTTGTAAAATACGTTGCTGAAAACGGCAGGCTTCCCGTTGTAATGTTTTCGGCGGGCGGGGTTGCAACCCCTGCGGATGCCGCACTCATGATGCATTTGGGCGCGGAGGGCGTTTTTGTCGGCTCGGGCATTTTCAAGTCGGGTAATCCTGAAAAACGCGCCGCTGCAATTGTACAAGCCGTTACCAATTTCAAAGACGCGAAACTTCTTGCGGAAATCTCCGAAGATTTGGGAGAAGCAATGGTTGGCATAAACGAAAACGAAATTAAAATTCTAATGGCGGAGCGCGGTAAATAATGCGCAAAAAAATAGGCGTTTTGGCGTTGCAGGGCGCGTTCATAGAGCATATTCATATGCTGGAAAAACTGGGCGCAACGCCTGTGGAAATAAGGCAAAAAAGTGACTTCACCCCAGCCTTGGACGGGATAATTTTGCCCGGCGGGGAAAGCACGGTTATGGGCAATCTTCTGCACAAAACAGGGCTGTTCGAGCCGTTGCGCAACGCCCTTGCGGAAGGTTTGCCCGCCCTTGGCACTTGCGCGGGGCTTATTCTTATGGCAAAAAACGCGGAGGATTCCGCGCATAAGCATTTGTGTGTGCTGGGCGTTACCGTCCGCCGTCATGGTTTTGGGCGGCAGATTAACAGCTTCAGCACAGAGGGCGATTTTGCGGGGCAGGGGCAAGTGCCGATGGTTTTCATTCGCGGCCCGTACATTACGGCTGTGGAGGACGGCGTTGAAATTTTAGCAACCGCGCAAGATAAAATTGTCGCTGTGCGGCAAAAAAATTTGCTGGGCATTGCCTTCCACCCCGAACTCACGGGCGATACAACGGTTCATGAATTTTTTTTAAAAAAAGTGTTGACAAATGATTAAAGCTGTGTAACAATCTTCTCAGGCAATGGTGCCGAGGAAACCCAATGGAGGTGTTCCCCGGCATTTTTTATATTTTAATTTTTCAAGTAAACAACAAAGGCGTTGTGGTTCTTTAGAACCATGCGCCTTTTTGCGTTTAGCACGAAAAAATGAGAGGGAGATTTTTATGAAAAACGTACCTGAACTGTTTGGAAGCATGGTGTTTAATGACGCGGTAATGCAGGCGCGCCTTCCGAAAGATATTTACAAAGCACTCAAGAAAACAATGCAGATTGGCACACACTTGGAGTTGGACGTTGCAAACGTGGTTGCCAACGCCATGAAAGACTGGGCGGTGGAAAAAGGCGCGACACACTTTACGCACTGGTTTCAGCCCATGACGGGCGTAACCGCCGAAAAGCACGACAGTTTTATTTCGCCAAGCGGCGACGGGAAAGTTATCATGGAGTTTTCGGGCAAGGAGCTTGTGCGCGGCGAACCGGATGCGTCCAGTTTTCCGTCAGGCGGGTTGCGCTGTACCTTTGAAGCGAGGGGCTATACCGTTTGGGATACAACGTCTTTCGCGTTTATAAAAGATGATTCTTTGTACATTCCCACCGCGTTTTGTTCATACGGCGGTGAGGCACTGGATAAAAAAACTCCGCTTCTTCGCTCCATGGAAGCAATAAACAAACAGGCATTGCGCATACTAAAACTCTTCGGCAACAAAACGGCGAAAAACGTAAGTACAACCGTTGGCGCAGAGCAGGAGTATTTCCTCATAGATAAAGAAGTTTACCTAAAACGCCCCGATTTAATTTACACAGGACGTACACTTTTTGGGGCAAGCCCCCCGAAAGGACAGGAGCTTGATGACCACTACTTTGGCGCGATAAAGCCGCGTGTTGCCGCATTTATGAAAGACTTTGAAGAAGAAATGTGGAAGCTGGGCATTACGGCAAAAACAAAACACAACGAGGTTGCCCCCGCACAGCACGAATTCGCACCGATTTTTGCAACAACGAATATCGCAACAGACCATAACCAGCTTGCAATGGAGCTTCTTAAAATTGTGGCGGGGCGGCACGGGCTGGTGTGCTTGCTTCACGAAAAACCGTTCGCGGGCGTAAACGGAAGCGGCAAGCACAACAACTGGGCAATTTCCACAGACACGGGCGCGAATCTCTTAGAGCCGGGCGAAACCCCATACGAAAACGCGCAGTTTCTTCTGTTCCTTGTGGCGGTAATTAAAGCCGTGGACGAATATCAAGATTTGCTGCGGGTTTCCGTTGCCAACGCGGGCAACGACCACCGTCTTGGCGCAAACGAAGCACCGCCCGCTATCGTTTCCATGTTCCTTGGCGACGAGCTTACGGGAATTTTGGACGCGATTGAATCAGGCGCGGAGTATCTGGGTCCCGATAAAAAACCCATGGAAATTGGCGTAACGGTTCTGCCGCACTTCCCCAAAGATACAACAGACCGCAACAGAACGTCACCGTTTGCGTTCACGGGCAACAAATTTGAATTTAGAATGCTGGGTTCTACATTCTCCACGGCGGGCGCAAATATCGCGCTAAACACTGCCGTTGCCGAAGTACTAAACGAATTTGCAGATATCCTTGAAAGTTCTCTTAACTTTAACGCAGACCTTGCCGCGCTTGTGAAAAAAACAATAAAAGCGCACAAGCGAATCATCTTTAACGGCAACAACTACGCCGAAGAATGGGTAACGGAAGCCGAAAAACGCGGCCTTTCCAACCTGCGCACCACCCCCGATGCACTGCCGACATTTATCGCACAAAAGAACATCGACCTATTCACAAAGCATCACGTTTTCACAGAGCCGGAAATAAATTCCCGCTATGAAATCCTCATGGAAAGCTATTGCAAAACCATTCACATTGAGGCACTAACCATGGTGGATATCGTAAACGAAGAAATTATCCCCGCCGCAGTAAATTATCAGAATGATTTGGCAAAACTGCTTGAACGCAAGAAAGCCTTGGGCGATTTCGACTGCACCATGGAAGAACGCTTGCTTGCGAAAACTTCCAAACTTTGTACCTGCTTAATTAAAAAGCTGGACACCTTGGAAGCCGCAATCTTAAAAAGCGGCGAAGACCACGATATTCTCGCACACGCTAAATTCTACCGTGACGAAGTTTTTACCGCTATGAACGTACTTCGCCTTACAGCCGACCAGCTTGAAACCTGTGTTTCTAAAAAGCACTGGCCGCTGCCGTCTTACGGCGAACTGTTGTACAGCGTGAGTTAGTTAAAACCTCGGGGACTCCGTCCCCTCGTGGGGGAGCGGGGGCAACGCCCCCGCGAACTAAAAAAAAGGGAGGAATTAAAATGTTAGGTATCGTATTGGTAATGGTAGGTTTTGTTCTGTTTCACAATGCATGGTTTGGGCTTTTCGGAGAAGTTAAAGGCGAAAAAGCCGGCGCAACCCTATCTGTTGTAAATTTCTTGGGCGGTGCTGTAATTTTGGCGGCGGCGTTGTATACGTTGTGGCAAGGCGAAGGGCATTTTACGGCAATGATATATTTTATGGTGGGGCTTACGTACATTTACATCGGCTTCGACCATGTGTATGGCCTTGACCCCAAAGCCTTTGGTGTGTTTTGCTTAACGGGCGCAATCGCGTTGTTTATGGGCGGTGTGCTAACGCTTGAAGGCGGACTGGAAACTTGGCGGGAAATTTGGCTTTTGGCTTGCTGGTTTTCTTGGGCATTCCTGTGGTTTATACTATTTGTGGAATGCACATTCGAGAAAAAATTTGGTAAACTTACTGCGTTTACTTGTTTGGCAACAACTTTTTACACGGGCTGGATTCCCGGCTTCATGATGTTGGCAGGATGGTGGTAAAATGTATAGGACGCATAATTGCGGAGAATTGCGGAAAGACTCAACAGGCCGGCGGGTAACACTCGCCGGCTGGATTGATACTATCCGCGACCACGGCGGTGTGGAATTTATACACCTGAGGGATATGTTTGGCGTTACACAAATTGTATTTGATAACCCGGAAGACGCGCAGGGATTGGGGCGCGAATTTGTGATTTCTGTGGAGGGCGTTGTGCGGGAGCGCAGTGGCGAAACCGTAAACGAAAAACTCCCCACGGGTGAAGTTGAGCTTTGCGTGGAAAAGCTTACGGTGCTTGGCACATCACTTCCCATGCTTCCCTTTGCGGTTGATGAATCTACCGAAACGCGGGAAGATGTACGGTTAAAGTACCGCTTTTTGGATTTGCGTAACCCAACCGTGCAAGCGAAAATTATAAAGCGTTCGGAAATTATCCGCTTTATGCGGCGGCAAATGGAGGACATGGGCTTTTTGGAAATTCAAACGCCCATTCTAACATCGTCATCGCCCGAGGGTGCTAGGGATTATCTTGTGCCAAGCCGCAAGCACCACGGAATGTTTTATGCCTTGCCTCAAGCCCCGCAAATTTTTAAGCAGTTGCTTATGGTAAGCGGGTTTGACAAATATTTTCAGGTCGCGCCGTGTTTCCGAGACGAGGACGCCCGCGCAGACCGCTCCCCCGGGGAGTTCTACCAGCTTGATTTTGAAATGGCATTTGCCACGCAAGATGATGTTTTTGCCGTGGCAGAAAAAGTTTTGCACGAAACCTTTGTAAAATTTGCGAATGGCAAAAGCGTAACCGCGCCGCAATTCCCGCGTATTCCTTACGCCGAATGTATGTTAAAATACGGAACAGACAAGCCCGACCTGCGCAACCCCCTACTAATCACAGACTTGACCAAATTCTTTGAAGGCGTAGATTTCGCGCCGTTTAAAGGCAAGCCCGTGCGCGGAATTGCCGCGCCAAACTGCGCAACACAGTCCAAGTCCTTCTTTGAAAAAATGCTGACCTTCGCCACAGAAGAAGTTGGAATGGCGGGGCTTGGCTATATTTCTGTGTTGGAAGGGATGGCGTTAAAAGGGCCTATTGTAAAATTTCTTTCGGAAGAAAAACAGAGTGAGTTAATTTCCATGCTGGAACTGAAAGAAAATGACACACTGTTTTTCATTTGCGACTCGCCGCAAAATGTGGATAAATTTGCGGGGCAAATCCGCACACAGCTTGGCGAACGCCTACAGCTTTTGGAGGACGCATTCAGATTCTGTTTCGTCACGGACTTCCCCATGTACGAGAAAAACCCTGACACGGGCGCGGTAGAATTTTCGCACAATCCGTTTTCCATGCCGCAAAGCGATATTTTTACCGCAGACCCGCTTCAAATAAAGGCGTATCAGTACGATATTGTGTGCAACGGCGTGGAACTTTCCAGCGGCGCGGTGCGCAACCACCGCCCCGATATCATGATAAAAGCCTTTGAAATCGCGGGCTACACCAAGGACGATATCATGGAAAAATTCCCTGCGTTGTTCGGCGCGTTTCATTACGGTGCGCCGCCCCATGCGGGCATGGCCCCCGGTATCGACAGAATCGTAATGCTTCTTACGGAACAGGAAAGCATCCGCGAAGTAATCGCGTTCCCCATGAACGCGAACGCGCAGGACGTACTAATGGGCGCACCCGGCGAAGTAACAGAGCAGCAACTACGCGAAGCACACATTAAAATCAGAGGTGTGATTTAATGCTGATTGACAAAAAAACGGTTGATTATGTCGCGGGCTTGTCCCGAATTCAACTGGACGAATCGCAAACCGAGTTAATGCAAACGGAACTTGGCAAAATTCTGGATTACATGAAGATTTTGCAAAACGTGAACACAGAGGGCGTAGAGCCGCTTTCTCACGTATTTTCCATGACAAACGTAACCCGCCCCGACGAAGTAACGGGGCATTTTAAGCGTGAACATTTGCTTGCAAACGCCCCCGACCGCACAGACGAAGCATTTGTTGTACCAAAGGCGGTGGACGTATGATGAACCTAACAGCCCTGCAACTGGGCGAAAAAATACGGGCAGGCGAAATAGGCGTTGCGGAAGCGGTTACGGCGGCTTTGGGCGCGGCGGAAAACAGTCGCACAAACGCTTTCGTTACCCTTGCCGACAAAGAAAAATGCCTGTCGCAAGCCGACACTATTCAGAAAAAAATAAGTACGGGCGAATTAACATCACCCCTTGCGGGCGTTCCAATCGGCATAAAAGATAACATCTGCACAAGCGGGCTTCGCACAACTTGTGCGTCCAAAATGCTTGATAATTTCATTCCGCCATACAGTGCCACCGCCGTTGAAAAACTGGAAAACGCGGGGCTTATTGTCGTTGGCAAATTAAATATGGACGAGTTCGGAATGGGCTCAACCTCCGAGACTTCGCACTATGGCGCGGTGAAAAACCCTCATGATGAAAACCGTGTATCGGGCGGTTCTTCGGGCGGGTGTGCGGCGGCTGTTGCGGCAAACGAAACTTTCATCTCCCTTGGCACAGACACGGGCGGAAGCATTCGGCAACCCGCGTCTTACTGCGGCGTAACGGGCTTTAAGCCCACATACGGTGCGGTTTCGCGCCATGGGCTTATCGCCTATGCGTCATCACTGGATCAAATCGGCCCTATCGCAAAAAACGCGGCAGACTGCGCAGAAATTCACAAAATTATCGCAGGGCGCGACCCAAAAGACGGCACCTCTTTAGACCTACCTGAAACCGCCTGCATAAAAGGTGTTATAGGAAAAAAAATAGCCATACCCGAAGATTGTTTAATCGGCAACGGCGTTGATGAAGACGTGAAAAATAATATACTTGAAACCGCAAAAAAGTTTACTGAAATGGGTGCGAGTATAGATTATATAAAGCTTCCGTTTAACGAATATGTAATCCCCGCATACTATATAATCGCCACTGCGGAAGCAAGTTCCAATCTTTCGCGCTATGACGGCGTAAAGTACGGCTTTCGTTCGGAAGGCGCGAACAGCCTTCTGCAAACGTACAACGCCACCCGCGCAGAGGGCTTTGGCATGGAGGTAATCAAGCGCATTTTGCTGGGTACTTTTGTGCTTTCGTCTGGCTTTTACGATGCGTATTACAAAAAGGCGTTGCAGGTAAAGGCGTTGATTCGCAAGCATTTTGCCGAAACATTCTATAATTATGACGCAATCCTATGCCCTGTCGCGCCTACCACCGCGCCGATTTTGGGCGAAAGTCTAAGCGACCCGCTGAAAATGTATCTTTCGGATATCTTCACCGTTACGGCAAACCTTGCGGGCTTGCCAGCCATTTCCATTCCATGCGGCAAAGACGCAAACGGATTGCCCATTGGGGCGCAAATAATCAGCGACGTAATGAAAGATAAAGTTGTGCTGGGCTTGGCACAGGCGTATCAGGGGGTGCAGCAATGAATTGGGATATAGTTATCGGCTTGGAAATTCATGTAGAACTTTCCACGGCCTCAAAGATTTTTTGCGGATGCTCCACCGCGTTCGGCGGCGAGCCAAACACGCAATGCTGTCCCGTTTGCATTGGAATGCCGGGAACGCTTCCCGTGCTTAACACCCGCGTTTTGGACTTTGCCGTAAAAGCGGGGCTTGCTTTAAATTGCCAAATTACCCGCTACAATAAGTTCGACCGCAAAAATTATTTTTATCCTGATTTGCCAAAAGCGTATCAAATTTCGCAACTGCATTTGCCATTTGCACGAAACGGTTTTGTTGACATCGGCGATAAAAAAATAAGAATCCACGAAATTCACATGGAAGAAGACGCGGGAAAACTGATTCACTCAAGCGGAAAAACTTTCTTGGATTACAACCGTTGCGGCGTTCCGCTAATCGAAATAGTAACCGAACCCGACATGACTTGTGCGGAGGAAGTTATCGCTTGCCTTACGTCCGTAAAATCCATGCTGGAATACTTGGAAGTATCCGACTGCCAAATGCAGGAGGGTTCTCTTCGCGCAGATGTGAATTTGTCTGTAAAACCGAAGGGCAGCACGGAATTCGGCACGCGCACCGAAATGAAAAATATCAACTCGTTCAAAGCAATCGAAAGGGCAATTGCATATGAATCGCGGCGGCAAATAGAAGTAATTTCAAGCGGCGGCGAAATTTCACAGGAAACCCGCCGTTGGGACGACAACGCGGGAGAATCTTTCGTCATGCGCTCCAAGGAAAACGCGCCCGATTATCGCTACTTCCCAGACCCGGACATCCCGCCGATTTCCTTTACAGATGAATTTATCGCAAGCATTCAAGAAAATCAGCCCGAATTTGCAAAAGAAAAAGCCGCCCGTTTTGCGGCGGAATACGGGCTAACCCCCAAAGACGCGGCAATCCTAACCACGGACAAAAACACGGCACAGTTGTATGAAGAAACGGCAAAATCCGCATCACCAAAGGAAACCGCCGTTTGGATGCTGGGCGAAATGATGTATCTGGCAAGCACCACAGGCGCGAAACCGAAAATCACGCCGCCCCCCTTTGCAGAATTTATCAACGCCGTAACGGGCGGCAAAACAAACCGCACCGCAGGAAAGCAGGTTTTTGAATATGTATTCGGCGGCGGCGAAGACGTTGCGGGATATATAGAAAAACACGGGCTTGCCCAAATCAACGATGACGCAAGCATTGCCGCCATTGTAGAAAAAGTGCTTGCCGCAAATGCAGACGCCGTAGCGGAATACAAAAGCGGCAAAGAAAAAGCATTCGGCTTTTTGGTTGGGCAAACCATGAAGGAACTAAAGGGCAAAGGAAACCCCGCCTTGGTGAACGCCGCGCTGAAAAAGCATTTTACGGAGTCTTAAGAATTACGTCCATGATACCCGCAATGCCGTCGGTTAGTTGGTGGTTGGACATGGTATCGGTGAAATTTTGGCGGGAAGAATAGAGGGCAAGTATTTCAGATGTAAGTGTTTGCGGGGTCATTTTTTCCTCGTGAAGTACGGCAGAGAAGCCTTGATTTTTGAATGAATCTGCGTTTTGAATTTGGTCGCCGCGGCTTTTTCCCTTGGGCAGAGGGATTAAAAGGTGCGGCTTTTTTAGTGCAAGAAGTTCAAAAATCGTGTTCGCGCCTGCGCGGGAAATTACGATATCTGCGGCGGCAAGAATGTCGGGCATGGTATCTGTGAGGTATTCAAATTCTACATATCCCGCCGAGTTTATGCCCGAAAGATGGCCTTTCCCGCACAAATGGATTACGCGGAATTTTTCCAAAAGGGCGGGCAAAGCTTCGCGAACGCAAGCATTTATTGCCGCCGCGCCTTGGCTACCGCCTGTTACAAGCAAGACGGGTTTTCCGCCCAATTCAAAGCCCGCCGATTTTAGGCCGTACAAGCGGTCGCCGCCCGCAAGTGCTTGCCGAATAGGCGTTCCCGTCAGCACCGCCTTGTCGCCGCTTGGGAGAAATTTAAGTGTTTCGGGAAACGATACGCAAATTTTGGACGCAAACGGCATTACTAAGCGGTTTGCAAGCCCCGGCGAGATATCCGATTCGTGAATTACACAGCGCACGCCGCACAGCCGCGCCGCAGTGATTACGGGAACTACAACAAATCCGCCCTTGGAAAAAATAATATCGGGCTTGATTTTTCTTATTATTTTCATTGCGTCGCCCAAACCCTTTGCAACACGAAAAATATCCGTAAAGTTTTTAACATCAAAGTAACGCCTAAGCTTTCCCGATGATATACTGTAGTAGGGCAAGCCTGCGGATTCTACCAATCCGCGTTCTATTCCTTCGTGGCTTCCGATATAATGTACTTCAAAGTTTGCGGCTTTTAGTGCAGGAAGTAGCGCAAGGTTTGGGATAACGTGCCCTGCTGTTCCTCCCCCGGTTAGAATAATTTTTTTCACTATTTCACCCATTTCGTGGAACTGTGGTATTCCGCGCTTTCTACTGATATAATCTCATTATATCTAAATTTTGCGGCGTGTGAAGTACTGCTTGAACAAGGAACATGGAGAATCATATATGACAAGACTAATTGCATTTTTGGCGTTGGTTTTTTTGCTTGCAGGTTGCGGCAGATTTGGGAACGAAATTCTGCCCATGCCGCAATATACGGGCGAAGAAATCAGCGGCTATTTTGAAATGTCGGATGTCGCGCCGAAACAGGTGGAGATATCGGCACCAATTGAAGTGCCTCCCCCCGAAGTTCCGCGTTACAACGAGTATCGAATTTCGTTGGACGTGAACCCCGAAAAGCGCGTTGTTTCGGGCATTTCTCATATTACGTTTACAAACCGTGCGTCTGTTCCATTGGATGACATTGTGTTGCGCGTTTTTTTGGATGCCTACATGAAAATCCAATACGCGTTTTTGGATAACGAGCCGCTGGAATTTGAACTTGACGAAACGGTTTTGCGGCTTATTTTGCCCGAGCCGTTACAACCCCACGCCACGGTTCAAATTCTGTTGCAGTATAATGCGAGCGTGCCGAAAACCGCGCACCTCACGGGCGGCAATGATTACGCTTTGTGGTTTGGAATGTTTCTGCCTGTCCTGTCCGTTTTCGACGAACAAGACGGCTGGTTTACGCGGGCATTTTACCCCGTTGGCAATCCGTTTTTGCTTGAAACGGCAAATTTTCGTGTGGACATTACAACCCCTGCGCGGTATGTTGTTGTGGGAACAGGCTTGCGCACCGAGGAGGTAATAAGCGATACCGACACACGAATTACAAACTTCGCGGCGCATCAAGCGCGGGACTTTTCGTTTGCGGTTTCGCCGTATTTCCGCCACGTGTACACCTCCACAAAAAGCGGCATTGACATCCACTTATATTATTACACCAAAACGCTGTTTACAGACGAAATTCTTGATATCGCCCGCAGAACCATGGAGTTTTTTGAGGCGCGTGTCGGTGTTTTTCCCCTTGGAAAGGTGACAATCGTAGAGGCAGATTTGCCCCAAGACAGCGTATCTTTTTCCCAAATGGTATTTGCAAATTCCTCATATTTGACGCACAGCGAACGATATTGGGCAGTGGCACACGGCCTTGGAAACCAGTGGCTTGCAAACATCATAGGTACAAACAGAATTACCGAACCGTGGCTGACAGAAGGCCTAACGCGCTTCATACAGGCGGGCATCTTCTACCCAACCCCGCAAGCCTTTCGCGACCGAATGGAGCGCGAACACGCTTCCATCGAAGCGCGCACAACCCTGTTCATAAATCGCGGCTTGGATGCATCTCCAAACCGCGCCCATTTCGCCCACACCCACGGGCGCAAGGCAATGCTGATGACTTACGCCCTCCACCACCGCATGGGCGATGACCTTTTTTGGCAATTTATCAACGCCTACTACCAAAACTTCTCCTTCGCCATCGCCACACAATCCGACTTCATAGCCCTTGCCGAAGAACTCTACGGCGCAAGCCTGCAAGCATTATTCGACGAGTGGATGACAGTCGGAACTGTACCGGAGTTGCCGTAGGTTTTTAAGACCGTGGGGCAATGAAGTGAGCAGTTTACTGCGAACGGCGGCACCCCCAAACACCCCGCAAACTTTTTGAAAAAAGTTTGAACAAAAACTTTAAATTTTGACTGGCGATAAGCTATATCGCATAATCAAAAACCCGCCGCGAAAATTCGCGGCGGGTTTTTAGTTAAAGTTTTGATGAAACTTTTTCAAAAGTTTCCGGGGGTCGGGGCGGAGCCCCGAGAACTTTTTTTAATTATCCCACAAACTCACAACTTCAAAGCCGCTGTTTTCCAGCGAATCAAAGATGTGGCCGTATAGTACGTGTAGCGCGCCCATTGTTATGAAGAAGGTGGTGGGCTCTTGGGTTTCGCGCAGTAGGCGTTCTATTTCTGCGGCGAAGATTGCGCAACGTGCAAGAATTGTGGTTTCGTACATAAACTGCCCGTACAGGCTGTTGGCGGCTTCTTCGACAAGGGGACGTATTGTCTCACGGTAAAGCCACTCTGCGTCTTGGGCTTCGTATGCTTCCACCATGTTCATATTGAGGGTATCTTCCTTGAATTGGGCAAAGTCCGGGAATTCTTCAAAGGCGGAAATTGCCACGTCGTCGGGCATATCCAGCCCCAGTTCCAACTCGCGTAACACGGTGTTAAGCCCGGCTATTTGGCGGTTATTTGCTTCGGCAAAGTCGAAGATGTACGTGTCCACAGAGTAATCTGCATCTATGCCCAAAAGCGGCAAACCTTCAATCAAGGTGATAAAGTAAAGCGCGAATGCGGGCGAAAAAATCGAAATCATATCGTAGTTTATTTGCGGATATGTTTCCAGCATTGCGTAAAAATGCGCAAAGACGTCGGTACCCCCGCAAGCCGTAAACATAAGCATTGCAAAAACCGCACACAACAACAGATATTTTCTCATAAATTTATCTCCTAATTGAAAACCGCGCATTTCGCGCGGTTTTAAGTTAAAGTTTTTTGCCGAACTTTTTTTCAAAAAAGTTCGCAGGGGTGTGGGGACGGAGTCCCCACGGTTTTAAAACACAGGTACAACCGCGCCTTCAAAGCGTTCCAATATGAAATTGTAAACACGTTCGGTTTTGAGTGTTTCAACAAGAATTGTTATGGCTTCGTCGTTTGCATTTTCGGGGCGTGTTGCAACAATGTTTGCGAAAGGCGAATTTACGTCTTCCATGAAAAGGGAGTCACGCATTGGGTTCAGCCCAACGCCCAGCGCGAAGTTGGTATTGATAACAGCGATGTCTACCTCGCCAAGTGCAACGGGAACAATGGGGGCTTCAAGCTCTATAATTTCCAGCCCGAGGGGGTTGTAGATGATATCGCTTACCATTGCGCGAACGCCCAAGCCTTCGGTTATGCCGATAAGCCCTGCGGATTCCAGCACTGCAAGAGCGCGTCCGCCGTTTACAGCGTCGTTGGGAATTGCAACGCGGCCGCCTTGCGGCACTTGTGACACATCCGTCAAGTTTTCGGAATAAATGCTCATGGGTTCGATATGGATATCCGCAACGCGTGTTAATTGGTTGCCGCTATTTTCAATCCAGTTAAGCAAAAACGGATAGTGTTGGAAATAATTTACGTCAATTTGCCTGTCGTGCAACGCAGGGTTTACCAACACAAATTCCGTAAATTCCACGATATCCAAAATTACGCCGCGAGCCGCTAAATCATCCGCGATGTATTCCAAAATAACCGCATGGGGTACGGGTGTTGCGCCGATTCTCAGCGTAACGGGTGCGTCCGGTGAAACTGCGACTTCTTGCTGCGCGTCAGCGGGGATGTCCTGCACGTTCTGCACCGCAGTAGTGTCCCCCGTCTGCGCACTGCACGCCGCCATTACCATCATCAAAACTACAAACAACAAAAACTTTTTCATGGTACCATTTCCCTTCTTTTTTCCGGGGTGTGCTTGAAAACACTCCCTAAATATTTTGAAATATTAGACCTGTCCGCGAACCCCGTAATGCCGAACCGGCGCGGCAATTTTTCGCAAGACATTGACCGCCAAGGCGGCGTTGCGAGGTTCGCGGACAGGTCTATTATACCATACCCATGTCCCATCTTGCAAAAAGGCGAAGTTGCCACGGGGTCTTTTTGACGCAAAACCAAGTATACGGCAACCGAGAACTTCAGCACATTAGCATAGGAAGCAGTCGTTCCGCTGTGTTCAGTGACGGGTCGTGCATTACCGCGTCAAGCAGTTTTTCCAACGCCGCGCCCATTTCCTTGCCCTGCGGAATTCCCACCGCCGCAAGGTCGTCGCCGTTTACGGCAAGTTCACGCAAAGTAAAGCATTCTTTTTTCTCCAAGATATCCGCGACCTCTTCACGGATTTTTTGAATTTCAGGCGCGGGGTTGGTTTCCAATCCGATAACATTTTTCAGTTCAAGCAGTTTTACAAAATGCTCCGCAGAAATTTCTTTCAGATATTTTTTTATTTCGTAGCGGCTTTGCGGAAGCGGTGCAAAAAGATTTTCTACATACATTGAAATGATTTTTATGCCGTTATTATCAAAACGCAAATCCCGCAAAATGCGTTTACAATCGTCGCCCGTCCACGACAAAAATAACGCAAGGCGCATTTTTTCGTCTGCGTTTTCGTTAAGAGCTTTAATTTGCAAAATGGTTTTGTCTAACAAATTTGCGGGGTAGTCACGTTTTTGCAGAACAAAGTGCATAAGCCCCGTTGATTCCAAAAGCTTTAACGCGCCGATATTTTCGCCGCACAAAAGTTTAACAAGCTCCTCGCGGACGCGCTCTGCACTGATATTTGCCAAGCTGTGTCGCAAATTAAACGCCTCCAGCAAATCCGTTTCATCCACACGAAACCCAAGCACCGCCGCAAAACGTACCGCCCTAAGCATACGAAGTGCGTCTTCCCCGAAGCGTTTTTCCGCGTCGCCCACGCAACGGATTACGCCTTTTTTTATGTCCTCCCGTCCGCCGAAAGGGTCTGCCAAACCACGGGTGGGGCTGTATGCAATCGCGTTTATTGTGAAATCTCTGCGGCTCAAATCCTCTGTGATTTCGCCCGCAAAAGTCACCTCGGACGGCCGCCTGTTGTCCAGATACGCGCCGTCTACGCGGTACGTTGTTACTTCGCAGCATTCGCCATTGCCCGCCAAAACAGAAACCGTCCCGTGGGCAATGCCCGTGTCAAAAGTGCGCGGAAACAGCCCCTTCACCTGTGGCGGCAACGCCGAAGTCGTAATGTCCCAATCCTTGGGCTTCACCCCGCGAATTACATCACGAACACAGCCGCCCACAATAAAAGCTTCATGTCCGGCGGCTTCCAGCGTTTCGATTATATGGCGCACATTTTCGGGAAGAACAAACACATTATCACTCCAAATAATTTTCGCGAAGTTGTTGAATTTCGTCTTCGGTAATTTTAAGCCCCTCGGATACATAATTTGCGAACGTGCCGAATGCCTCTGTTGCGGCATTGTAGGCGGCTTGCAGATACTCGTTTTTTACGCCGAAAACGGCTTCCATTGCGGCGGTTTGCTCGTCTGTGAAGCCGCGTTCTTTTGCCTTCGCAACGTAGTACGCGTGAACTTGTTTCTGATACTCCCGCGTTTTAAGATAATCCTCGAAGATATCTTCGTCAGATACATTAAGCAGTTTAAGAAGTATTGCCGCCCCAAAGCCCGTTCTATCCTTCCCCGCCGCGCAGTGAAAAAGCGTCGCGCCTTCGGTTGCGGCGGCACACGCCTTAATAAACGCCGAATAGCCCGCCATCGATGACGGGCTTGTTGCAAATTCCACATACGTTTTTGTAAACTCGTCGCCAACACTTTCCGGATTTTTGTGGAAAACTTGCATCCAGTAATTAGGGTCGGCGGCTTGGGCGGCATTGTCGCCCATGATATCAATGTGGGTGTATGTAACGCCCTCGATTTCATCCACCGGCATAGTCGTCACCTCATGCCGCGTTCGGAAATCTACAATATATTTCACCTCATGCTCGCGTAATTTTTTCACCTCTTCATCAGAAAGCCCCACCGGCTGCGCCGCACGAAGCAACCGTTTTGCCCGCACTCTCTTCCCGCAATGAGTTTCCATCCCACCCAAATCCCTAAAGTTTTTCACTGTAAATCCTCCAATCTCGTATCTGCGATAAACAAAAAGCCCTTTTTTTACCAGTATACCAGAGAAGCGGTGGAAGCTCAAATTAAAGGAGTGATGGCTGGTTTTTACATATCCATTTTAGAAATATGATACAGTTCATTTTCCCTATGCTTTATTTCTCGCATTTCATCTGTTTTCCATATGACTATCTCTCCGCGGCTATAAAGAACCTTGCCCTTTTCGCCGTCTATGTTCTCTATAATGTTGCATCTCAGACATACCCACTGTTTGTTGCTGTGGCGTAAGATGGCCAAGTATTCAACTTTTTTGTCATCAACCGTCGCGGTAAAAGTAAAAAAGTCATCGTGTTCACCTGTTGCCCGAAGTATAATCCTGCAAAGTATTTTTCCTACGGGGGCAATTAAACATATCGCAGATAATAATATGAGCAATGCCCTTAAAAGTCCATCCGAAATATTAATGAAAAATGCAGTGCCTGTACCTGCCAGCATAAACATAAGAGCGATAGAACCCGGCACAACAAAAAGAAATATTTTTAGAACAACATCGCTATACTTAGGTGATAACTTCTTGTCTACCTTTTTTAGTACTCCTCTGAGATTTTTACTTAACGTATATAAAATTCCCATCATAGTTGAACAAAAAAGTATAAAAAAAGAAATTACCGCTATAATGTTTTCACCTATATTATCTGCCAACCATACGCCCAACCCGCCAAAGACATAAAACAATGGAAATATTACTATTAAAAATACAATAATAAGTTCTATCAGTGAATCGACGGAATCCCGTGCATTCATGGCTGTAATGCGAAACGGAATACCATATATTTTGCACATTGCATAAATAGAGAAATTTGCCATTACGATACTGAAAATCGTCATAACAAGTGCAACTGCTGAAACGGTGGCTTCAAGATTTGGAAATGTAAAACCTATTAGTTGTTGCAAGAATTCCATTCTTCATACCCCCAAGTCAAATTATGCGCCATACTAACACGAATATACATAATATGCAAAAACATTCCAATGTAATCATTTGCAAATGTATCTTTTCTTAGTGGATAATGCACACTCCCCCGTCAGACGTATTTAGACATAAAAGAAGCCCGCAAACTCTGAAATGCAGAATTCACGGGCTTTGTGCGTTCTTGTACGAGAAAGGATTTGAACCCTCGACCTTCTGATCCGTAGAAAAATTCTGTGTGAATATTTCAATTCGGCGCGGATGCGCGACCGACCCAAAGAGAGGAGCAACAAAAATGAGGAAAGTATTTGAGTATTTGAAGGGTAAAATTATGGAGAAGAAACTTGATTTTGCTGATGGGCTTTTCATTGGGATGATGATAATTGTCATTTATACGCATGACATTGGATTTGTGTCATTTGTTTTTTTGACTTTAATGCTTATTGCTGTAGTATATGCAATTTCAGTTTTTACTAATATTATCGTTTCTGCGTTGGTTTTTGTTTTTCGGCGGAAGTCTGCGGAAGAAAAAAGCAAAGACGAGTAGCGCAGGATAAGGTTAAAAGTCCTTGTTTGTTTTAAGAATTTCTTTCATCCTGACTTCTTCTGATACCCTGCATTTCAGCGGTTTAATGTTTGTAAAATCCATGGTTGTGAAAGTACAAGCAGGGTTATTACATACATAGTTATGCATATTTGTAAAAAAGTTACGTTGTTTAAAAATTAAGCCATCACAATTAGGGCACAAAACTTCTATTTTTCCTTCGTTGAAAAGTGTATATTCGTTTCCATTGATTAAATTAGGGTTTGCAGACCATTGTGCAGAATTATAGTGCGCACCTTCTTGTGGAGTTTTCCGAAAAAGAGAATCGGGCAAAGGGTCTAATTTGTGCTTTTTAAGATAATCGTCATATACTTGCTGATTTTTTGGAAGCCATCCGCGACTTACTCTGGCGTGTTCGGTTTCTTGTTTGATATTTTCATATTTTTCAGCCCAGTTTTTTTGTGCGCGTTCCAGTTTTATTTTTTTATAAGTTCTTTTGAGTACGAGAAAAGCACCAAGGATACATACAACCAAAATGATGTGATAATTATTTATATTTTCGATAGCGTCTATAAAAAGATTTGTTGCAGGGGGTTGTTGTTGTTCGGAGCGGATTGAATTTGCAATTTCCGCCGCCGTTCTTGGTGCGGTTGCCGGGGGTTGTTCTCGCACTGGTGCGGGTATGTAGGTGAATCTAAAATTTGATGCTATACCATTTTCATAAAATACGGATACTTCTGTATTGAAAAAAATCCCCAAAGATATTTCGCCGGAGAAGTCGCTGTCTATTTCGTGTGCATTTACGGGAATGATATACTCGTGTTCAGATATAGCTCTGTTTCTGAAAATATAATTTATATGTGTAAGTAGGTTTGTTTCGATATACATAGAAGTTCCATGTTGTGTTCCTACGTACATCTGTATTGTTGACACTAACCCCACACCCTTCTTGCAAGTTCGGCTTCTTTTTCCATTTTTTCAAGAATACGTTTACGTTCGCGTTCTTCAAGGATTTGGCTAAGTTCGTTTAATCCGCTGTCAGAAGTCAAGCCAATAAGCCAATCTGATTTTGTATTATACAGGCGGGAAAGTAGGGCTAGAGTTTCTAAGTTTGGTTCACGTTTACCAGCTTCGTAATTAGCATAGGTTGACTGGCTAATTTTAATTGTTCTTGATACTTCGTGTTGCGTGATTCCATTGTATTCACGCGCTTTTTTTAACCTAGATGCAAAAACCTCTGTGTACATAATAATCACATCCTTGATTTCTTTAAGAATATTTCAAGTGAAGTATTGACAATTTCATAAAGAAACTATATTGTATTTCATATTGAAATATATATTTGCATAAAAATAGGTTTCGCCTTGCTAAAAATACCACAATATTCCAACAAGTGGAAGCAACTTCCAACTTTCACCGCGCTTATCTGTTTCATAAAGGGCGGCGGCGCGGCGGTTGACCTTCTCGTCACTTACCAAAGGCGGTACAGTTCCCCCCTCCCTGCGGGGAACGCGACTTCCTCCGCCAAACAACGAAACAGGTTTCTTGGTCGGTGTAAGCCCGCCTATCTGTTTTCCACAGGTTTTCAATGCATTTTCCATGCCCAGCCTTGGCTAAATTTTCTTAGGAAATTTGGGTTTTCCACGCTTTCCATAGGCTGGCATTTAGCCGTTTTGTTTTGCTTTTGATTTATTTGTTTCATAAATAAATCCGCGCTTTAGCGCGGCAAAACAGCAACGGTAGGCCTGTGGAAAGAGTGGTAAACCCAAATTTACTTAGAAAATTCCAAGGGTGGGTGTGGTAAATGTGTTGGAAACCTGTGGTAAACAGATGGCTTACCCCGACCAAGAAACCTGTTTCGTGAAGTGAACAACCATATGCAAAGCGTTCCCGGCAGTAACCGCGCAAAGTTCCGTCGCTTCCCCGCCCTGTATGTATTGTGGCAAGAAGCCGCGCCGCCGCCAACGGTCTAATGAAAGGGTGTGAGAAAAATGGATTATCTGGTTATCTTTGGTGAATTTCTTGAAAGCATTATGTTTGTGCAAGGCATACTTTTCGGTTTACTTGTCGGAATAACAATAACGTCCCTCATCACAGTAATTTTGGTCATGCTGTATTTAAAAAAACGCTTGCCGGATATAGTGCGTCAACAACGTAACGCTGACGAATAGCGCAGAAGCCCCCAAGCTACCCACGCGAAGCGTCCCCAACAGCAAGCGGAAGCGCGGTAGAGGTACGCAGTGCGTACCCCCGGCGCAAGCAAAAACCGTCACAGAATAAAACGCCCACGTCACGCATCCGCTTCGCGCCCTTGCACCAAAGCATCGCAAATAAATAATTGCGTTTTAACCAACGCCTTTGACCTAATCTTTGTACAAGCCGCCCCGGTATCCGCTTTAGACGGGTACGAGTGGAGCGTAAAAAATCAAATAAAGAGGTGTAACCATGGAGTTAATTATTATCATTGTGGCGGGTGTTCTCACACTTGCTTCCGGTCTGTATGTGTTTTTTATACTTATGAAAGGTGAAAAATTAGGAAAGCGTTTTGGTTGTTCGCTTACGGGGTCTTTTGTAGTTCTTGTATTTGCCCTTTTATTCGGTGCTGTGATTTTAAGCATAGTGGAAAGACCTGCGAGGAATCAACTGCAACAAGAGTTAATGTTACAGGTTAGTTACTCGCTACAGCATTTCATAGAAGATGAGTTTGATGGAAGTGTTCCACATGAAATGTGGTATTTAACGCAAACCAATTTTCCATCTGTGCGATTAACAATAGATTTTTACAGAATACTTTACGTTTGGATAGGCGTAAATGATTTGGATTTTTCGATAAACGATGCAAGACGAGCAATAAACCAAAATTATTTTAGCATTTCACCATTTTTAGCACTGCCCCCAAGGTAGCCCGGAACTACAAAATAAAATCCAAAACGGAAAGGAAGAAAAAGAATGCAAGAGTTCAAACAAAAATGCCTTGTGCTGTCCGCGACCACTTACAAAATGACGGACGAGAAAACAGGCGAAACCAACAGCGGCTTAACCCTTTTTTACATTCCAACGGACAAGCTAACTCCGGAAGATGATGCGGCGGCGCGAGGAAGGGGACAAATATCGTTAGGGATTCAACCGTCAAAGGTAACACTCCCGATAGATTTGCAAACCAAGGTAAAACACGCGCCCGCGCTGTATGAATTAACGCTGAAACTGGTAACGCGCCAGCTAAAAGCGCAAATACAGCCCATAAACCTTGAATATGTATCACTCGCCGAACTACACCCGGTAAAAGGTAAAGAGGCATGACCGAATTAGCAGTAAGAACAGCCCTTGCCGCGCTACTCCCTGAAACCATCCCCACGCCCGCAGTAACACAGGAAATGTTTTTACAATTTGCGGAAGTAATAATAGCCAATCAACTGTGGCTTATAGGACTAAACGCATTCGGGTTGGGAGTGTCCATAGTAACAATATTTGCGATTTTATGGGGGCGAAAGTGATGATAAACACAGTAGGCGAGGTAGTAGCAGCCGGATTCGTTAGCGGAACGGTAGCCGGAACAGTAATATTTCTGTTCAATTTGGCGATATCGTCCGCAATGAATATATTTAAATTTCCATAGGAAGGAGACGGGATATTATGACACCACCAGCAACAAATCACATTGGCGATTTGACGGACGCATTAACAGCCGAAATGGCAATAGTTTTGCCGCAAATCGCAGGCGGCGCGGGTGCTATTATAACCGCAATTGTACCTGTAGCAGTGGGAATTCTCGGTATGCTTGCAGTAGTAGGCATCATGACAGGTTCTTTCAAAAGAATGGTCGGACGCTAAGAAGCACACAGGCGCGAAGAGCTCCGCGCCACTTACATAGAAGGGGTTGGAGAAGGTGAACGACAAGCCATTAAAATTACAAAGGATTTTCATGATGATAGCCGTAATTGCTGTGTTTTTTTCGTCTTTCCAGCCCGTGCAAACCCATGCTAGTGCAACGGTACTACCCAAAGCCGCAGAGGGTTTAAACTTATTGCTGGATGTAATTGGTATAGCGTCCGGTATACGCATTCCGCAAAATAATAGTACTTGCATATGTGAACCCGCATGGTGGGAGGTGATGGCTTGTTTGCCGAATTTTTGCATATCTCGTACATGGAATGATTCACCGATTGAAGACTGGTCACATCGCCATGCAAACCCTATAAATGTTATGAATCATGCAAACCCTGCGGGAGATGATGTAATTTGCCCAGAAGTAAAAGAAAAGATACGTAACGCAAGCATTGAAATGCAACATCATATAGAAAACGCACGAAGACGCGCAAATCGCCCGGACTATGAACCGCCGCAAAAGCCGCCGCATTGGGGTTATCGCCTGATAGCCGGAACAATGGTACCTGTGTTGCTGTACAACGTAAACGCGCCATGGATAGAAACATTAATACACAGTTGGCGGAATATAGCCGAGGAAACAATGTATTCCCAAGGCTATTATTTTTGTCCGCGCTATTTTGATTTCTTCCACCGCGATTACTGGGATATGCGCCCGCACCGCCCGGGGCAACGTCCCCCGCATCAATTGTTTATTGGATATCATATATCGGGTTTGCCTGTATTGCAAATAGCCTCTTCAAATTGGAATGTACTAGACAATTCATATTTTCGTGCGGCAATAACACAACACGGATTAAGGCGTAGTTTTACATTAGATGGTGACTATTTCTCAATTTACATGGCATCAAACACAAGTTTACGAGTTTTAAGAAACGGTGAACAAATCCATTCACGCCATATTTCTAATAATGGTTTTGGGGCCGTGTTAGGGTTTTATATTCGATATTCTGATGGTCGTTTAATGCTTGCACACTGTGATGTTACTGCTAGTTCATCACCCTATCGTACTAGGCATGGTAATGTTTCTTTCATTTATGTTGATTTATACCCACTGGTGCAACCTGACCAATCCGCGCCCGGTATAACCCTCGACCCTGTAAACGCCTTAAACAACGTAACGGAAGTTTTGGAAAGAATTAGGGAACGCGCTAACAACCCGGACGCAGATGCGGATGCTGAACCCGCGCCTATGGCCGCCTTTCCGTTATTAGTCCCTGAATTTTTCCCGGACATACCCGCAGATCACTTCCCCGAGTTTGCCCGCCGCGTACTAGAAGAAATGACATGGGAAGATGTAATAGTACCCGGCAGAGAAGCCGACGAAATACGAAGAAGAAACCCTAACATACCTTGGTTCTTTCCGCAGGAAGCACCCGCACCGCAACCCCAACCCGGACTAACCCCCCGTGACCTTCGAGAAATAGAACGCCAACTTCAGCAACAAACCCGAATACTTGAAGATTTTGATTTAGGACGTCTTACAAGACCGCTGGAAGACATCTTACGGGAAATAGAAAAAATAAACCAGCCGCCGCCGGATTATTGGGATGAAATATACATCTCGCCCTTTGAATTTGACTTGCGCATAGACCTGATGGATTATTTCCCGTTTTCGCTACCGCGCGATTTTGTGGATATTATAAGCATTTTACTTGGACAAATGCCTGCCGAGATGGCGGGAGCAACCACGCAAGAACGTGCGGTATTTTTTCATTATATAGAAACAGGATATGTAGCCGAAGAATATTATTTTCTGATAGAACCCATGTTTTTTTCTTCTGTCGCACCCCGTTTTGAACTGTATATACCAATGCCTGATTTTTCGCAAGGTCTTGGCTGGCAAGCACCAAGCGGTGATTTGTATATTTGTATTCCTGAATGTTGGGTTATTGGCTCATGTCCTGCTTGCCGTGCTTCCGGTAGCGGAAGATTGGTTCACGTTTTTACATTGGATTTCGCCGACCCTCAATGGGCTACAATGGTGCAAATAATACGGTTAAGCAACTTTGTGATGTTTATGTTTACAATGATGACACTTACTCGAAAATTTTTAGTTTGGTAGGGAGGTAAAAAATAATGATTCTTGGTGCATTAAAAGCGTTTTTCTTGTGGCTTGTTACATCGGCGGTGGGTAAAGCCATAATTAAGGCGGTAGTTCCGGTTATAATGCTGGCTACCATGTCCATTGGGCTAGGGGCTATAGGATTATTACCAAGAAGCCCTTTGCGTATTCCGGTCAACTTACTTGCAAATATGGTAAGCACCATACCTTACTTTAGGTATGTAGCATTTTTTGTTCCGGTTGTTCCTATTTTATCTGCCTTGGGTGCGTGGCTTCAAGCAATGATTGGTTTTCATGTTCTTATGATTTATTTAAGAAAGTCGGGGATTATCAAATGATAAAAGTATACACAGGCGGACCGGGTAATGGCAAGTCGGTGCATATGGCGCGGGATATACATGACGCATTGCTTCGCGGTCAAAACGTAATAAGCACCGTCCCCATCAACATAGATGTCATATCCAAAGACGGCGCGAAGCCCATCGGCGACTACATCAGAATATCTATTCAAGATATCACGCCGGAACATCTGTATATGTACATGGTAAATATGCATGAAAAGGACAAGGAAGGTCAAACCCTTGTTTTTTTGGACGAGTGCCAAGTTATTTTCAATTCCCGCGAATGGAATCAACCCGGCAGAAAAGATTGGCTGTGGTTTTTTCAATCGCACCGCCACTTGGGTTTTAATATTTATCTGCTAACCCAACATTCATCTTTCTTGGATAAGGTAATAGTAAAACTCATTGAAATAGAAGTAAAGCACCGCAAAGTTTCTAACTTGCTGTGGTGGTTTCCTGTAACGCTGTTCGTGCATCGCGAAGAGTGGGCGGCAATCAAAAGCACAAATAATAAAATCAGTACAAGTTTTATGTTTGGTCGTGCATTCCTTTTCAAAATCTACGATAGCTATACCATTTTCACTGAAGTCTTGGAGAAGTACGCCCACCTAAAACGCGATGATTGGCGCGAAGTAATAACAACCAAAATCGACCAAGTATAAATTGTTTGTAAAAAAATAGTTCCGCCGAACGGCGGAGCTTGCGTAGTCCGGCGGCGGGACTATTTTTTGGAGACAAAATTTAGAACCGCAGGGGAGGTTGGGGGCAGGTATGTACAACGCCCCACGAATAATTAACATTTTCGGGCAACAAAACCCCACATAATGCGGGTTGAACGGCAAAAATAAAATGTGGTCAAATCGGCTTTTGACCACAAAAAATATAAAGGGGTCAATATGGGATATTTAATTGAAACCACCCGCTCCGAATTTTTCAAAGAACTGCCTAAAGACCTGCAAAAACAGTACTTTGGCTTAAAGCGCGAAAAAACCATAAGCACCATAGATAACATTTACTATACGGTTTTTGTTACCAATGACGGCAAAGAAGATATCCCCGCGGGTTTGCAAAACCTTCTTGAAGGTCTGGAGGAGAGCAAAGCCGAAGCAATAAAAATACATGAACCTATCGAATTTTCACAAGGTTTATACTACTTGCTAAAATCCTACAGCGCGTATGGGTACTGCGTAGGCGAACCCGATTACTACGATATTTTCTGTTGCAAAACCCTGCCCAATGACGATACCCCGCGCTTTGTGGTGCAAATCCGTTCGTTTGGATTATGGACAAAAAATATTGAAGCAATGCTTGAAGATTCATTCAGCAAAGTAGAAGCATTACTTGCGGAATACTCTTGTACCGTGTCTTGGTGCAGGGAAAGCCGCATAGATTATTGCTTCCATACGAATGCCATTTCAAACATTTCAAATTTGATTAAAAAAGATTCTCGCGGGAAAGTAAAGCATATGCACACGAATTTAAGCAAGTACAAGTGGAACGGCGATATAAAACACGAAAAAGACGGCACTGTTCACATAGACGATTATCTCGCCTACGGTTCGCGTGGAAGCAATAACGTATTGGCGCGGATTTATAACAAGGTCAAGGAAGTAATCGAACAAGGTTACAAGGGTTTCTTTTTCAAGCTTTGGCACGAAAAAGGGCTAATATCCTACTATGATTTATACTGCATGGAATATGCATTTCCGCACAAAAACATGGATTATTTAGCCAAAGCCGGCGTGGAATTTTACGCCGAACACGGAACAGACCCCGTGCGCGTGGAGCTGTATAAATCAAAGCTTTTAAGCCCTAAAACAACCCTTGCAGAATTTAAACGTCTTGCAGAATACCTACCCAAGGTCACAAATATTTTGAATATCGAATATGAAACCAAGCGCAAATTTTATTACAACTCCGACAATTTCATAAATGGTTTTCAGCTTACTGCCGAGCGCGGAAACATAAAAAAGCCCATGGAACGTGTTTACAAAATCCTTGATTACCGTGATATTTTTTTGAACTACCTTACAAGCAAAACCATGTCGTTTCATCGCGGCGAAAAGGAAGACGGCGAACTTAAATTTCTGCCGTGGTGGGAGCGGCTTCGCAATACAAAGCATGACGGAAAAAAAGTTGACGGAAAACTTTTGAGAGAATACTCCTGCGCAATGGACAAAAAAGCTGTGCAGAAACGGTTGGTTAATTCGTTGGCATCAAATGCCGTTTATGGAAACCGTCTTGAAACGTGTTTCATTGCCGACCTCTCCGACGTGCTGGCAGACATAACCGACAACCAAGCTCACCGCATGATGGTTCTTGGTGAACATGGCGAAATTTTGGAAGAAGTAGATTCTAAAACCATAGCTGAATACATCTTGACCAAAGCCAAGAAGGAAAAAGTCTTGAAAAATCGCAAGAAACGGTTAGCGGAAAAAACTGCGGAAGCCGATAAGGAATATAAAAGTGTTGGTGATGGTTTGAAATCCTTGTACAACCGAGTGGAAGATAATCAAACAGGGTTTACGGTAACGGATGAAACGGAGTTGTCGGAAGAATGGCGTTCAGAAATTAATTAATGAACATGGGGGATAAAAATGCACGAATTTATATTGTTACCTTGCCCGTTTTGCGGAAGCGAAGCCGAGTTTGTCCGCTTCGGTTCAAAAATACCATATGATGTTATCCGTTGCACCGGATGTTATTGCCAAACAGACGCTATTATTGGCGGACTTAAGTCTGGGGTTGAATCTTGGAATAATCGCGTAACTTATGGTAGTCCCGCGCCTGTTCAAAAATTAAAAAATGAACGTGGAGCTGGTCGCAAGCCAAAAATATCTGATATCGACAAGCAACGGATATTGGATTTTGTTTCCCGTGGTTCGTCGTATAGAAGTACAGCGCATTATTTTAAGGTGTCGTTGGGTACTGTTCATAAATTAATTAATGAACACGAGAAAATAGTGTAATGACACTGTGCAACGCCCTTGATTCTTTCATTCTCGACCAGCGATTAAAAGGCAACACAGATAAGACAATTCGCGGATATCAGGGCTTTTTAAGCCAGTTTATCACATGGCTTGAGAAAAACGAAATAACTTCCGCTACCGAATTAACACTAAAGCACGTTCAATCATATCAGCTGCACATTGGTAGCCGCCAATGCGAAAACAAAAGTCAAAAGCTAACCCGCCGCACGGTGCGAACTTATATGCGGCACATCCGAATATTTCTGTCATATTGCTATGCGGAAGGTTTTATCATTGAGCCGATACATCTTAAATTGAAGCTTCCCAAGGCAGAAAAGCCCGTAATTGAAATCTTAACTGATGACGAAATTGAACTTCTTTTGTCTGTTTTCGGTGATGATATCCTCGCTCGGCGCAACCGTGCGATTATCTGTTTGATGTTGGATTGCGGTCTTCGCGTCTCGGAAGTGGTAGGGGTTTCCGCGGCAGATATAAATTTTGCAAACGCATATTTAAAGGTGACGGGCAAGGGCAGAAAAAGCCGCATAGTCCCCATCGGGCAGAAGGTCAAAACCGCGCTGACGGATTACATCCACGAAAGAAGCACCATTGGCGGCAAGTTGTTCTTGTCCTCCCGTGAAACGCCGCTAACCTCCGCGGGGATAATCCAGCTTATGAACCGCTTAAAAAATCAAACAGGCATCCACCGTTTGCACGCGCATTTGCTTCGGCACACCTTCGCAACAAATTTCTTAATTCACGGCTTAGGTGACGTCCACGACCTGTCACGTCTGCTTGGTCATTCGGAGTTGAAAATAACCGAAAGTTACCTTCACTTGGCAAGCTACTACAGCATTTTGCAAAACCGCGCCCGTCAGACGTATTTAGACATAAAAGAAGCCCGCAAACTCTGAAATGCAGAATTCACGGGCTTTGTGCGTTCTTGTACGAGAAAGGATTTGAACCCTCGACCTTCTGATCCGTAGTCAGACGCTCTATCCAGCTGAGCTACTCGTACAGGTGCGTATGTTTCGCAACGAGGGGTATTATATCATTGCGGATTATATTATACAAGCCTTTTTTGTGCAAAAATGCAAAAAAATTACGCGGGGGATTCCGCGCAATTCTATGCGACCTCTATTGAACAAAATCTTTTTCACTGGTGTATGCGCAACCGTTTTCGTCGGGATCGTCGGAGTCTAGGTAGTAGTCGTCTTCAAATTCGTCTAAACAGCAATCGCAGCCGCAAAGTTTTTTCAGTAGGCATAGTTTTACAACTACCAATGCGATTACTGCAAAAATGATTAGTACTGCAATGCAGACTCCAACAATTACGCCGCGTCTGCCGCTTGCTTCAAGATTTTGTGCTAATCTCCAGTTGTCCATTTTGTTTTCGTCCTTTCGGTATTTTTTATTTTGAGTCGTTTAACTTCGGTTGAGTATTCTGTGAAGGCACGCCGCATTATTTGTCTTTCGTCGTGGAATTTTAGTAGGTGGTATGCTTCGTGTTGTTTGTAAAAGCCTGCGTCTGCGAAAAATTCTTCCGCTTGGGGCTTGCAGTAAAAAGAGTTTGTGGTCATCAGATACCAGTGAACCGTTTTTGAAATTAATTCTTGTTCGGGGTTGCCTTTGAAGGAATATTGCGTTTTTCCCAGATACTTCAAAATACGGGCAGATACGCCACTTTCTTCTTTTACTTCGCGCAGGGCGGTTTGTTTGTGGGTTTCGTCTTGCTCTATGTTACCCTTTGGCATTACCCAACCCAAGTGGCGTCCGTTTTGGTTTTTGTACAAAACCAAGACTCTGTTTTTGTAAATAACAACCCCGCCGCAACTTACAATGTTTCTATCCATTCTATCAATACCACCAAATTTTTAAAATAGTTTACGTTCAAAAGCGGTGGCTTATTCAAGCAAACTTTGTTTTTTTAAAATAGCCCGTGCGCCTGCCTTCGACACTTCCTCCTAAACGTTACCCGTGCAGTTTGCTCGGGTCAAGCACTCCCGCGGCACATGAGCGAACTCGCTTAGTGCTGCTTTCTTCCGAACCTGACACGATTCACAAGAGCCCATTGCGCAGGACTTGACCGTCAACGCCACTTACGCGGGGCAGACTTTAAAAAGAAGGAGCCTATGAACAGGCATCACCCTTGCTATAGCGGATTGCAAGCTACAGGGAGCCGCTACTTCCCCGACTAGCACGAGCTTCGGCTATTATAAACTGTTATTTTTTGGCTGTCAAATTAACAAGAATAATTCCGTGCTTTCTTCGCGGACGAAGGGGCGGATATACTCGTTTTTTTCTGTGCGGATAATGCGGGTTGTCGGTTCGTTTGCCTGTAGCTGTTCGCCGAAAAAATATACAATTCCGTTTTCATTTTTGGTGTAGCATATCGTGTCGGCGGGTACGGTGTGCGTTGCGGTTAGCGTTATTTCATGGTTTTGGAATTGCGAACCAAAAACGGGCATCTCCGATTTTTTTGAAATAACACAGCTAATTTCGGTCTTGTTTGTGAAACTTATCGCGTTTTCCAATTCTTTGAACAAAATATCTTCGCCGTTTTCGCGCCGAAACGCACATATATAATATGTAGAAACACCCTGCGGTTTTTTCAAAAAGACACCGCCACGCTTCTTATACTCTTGCAAAGTGAAAAGTCTTCCGTTTTCAAATTCTGCGTTTTCAAAAACATATACCTGTTCGATTTCTTGCGGCCACGACCATGTTAATTTTAGTTTTTCGCCCTCTTCGCGGCATTTTATATTTGTTATTCGCACGTCAATTCACCCCATGATATAATATGTCAAAAGGAGTGTGGCTTATGATTGCTTATGTAAAAGGCGAGTTGGTATTTGTGTATGAACGGTCGGTTGTGGTTGACGTTAGCGGTGTGGGATATCTTGTGAACGCGTCGCCCGCCACGATTTCACGATTGCCCGTGCGCGGTTCGCAAGTGCAAATTTTCACATATTTTCAATCGGGAGAAAGCGGACAATCTTTGCACGGATTTCTCACGCAGGAAGAAGTGCGCCTGTTCACTTTGCTTATTTCCGTTTCGGGAATCGGCCCGAAAGTCGCTTCCGCAATCCTTGGCGCGATGACACCGCAACAAATAATCCTGTCCATTGTAGCACAAGACGCAGTTGCCCTAAGCAAAGCCCCCGGCGTTGGCAAAAAGACCGCCCAGCGCGTTATGCTGGAACTAAAAGACAAAATAAAAACTGCCGCCGCATTTGACGACAGTTCATCTGAAATTGCCGCGTCTTTCGATTCCGCCGCGTCACCTACCTCCGCCGCCAAACAAGACGCTATCGATGCGCTTCTCGCTCTCGGTTACGGTCGCGCCGAAGCCGTACAGTCCGTCCTCGAAGTCGCCGCCCCCGAAATGCCCGCCGAAACGATTATCAAACTCGCACTTAAAAAACTAATGAAACAATGAGGCTTACATTTTCACATCAATTTTAGGCGGCTCAATTACTTCCCCTGTGATGTCTACCATAGGTTTGCCATTTTGAACCGCTCTGACAGTGTCACTAAACAAGCCCGCCAACTCACGACTCCGTGCCCATTCATTCGGCGTAATAACTTCCCGCCATCCCGTACTTTCGTTGAAAGTTGCGATTAAATTGCCGTTTGAATCATGCACATCAAGATGATTTAACGAAAAATTTGGATTTAACAATGCCCTGCCAAACAGCAACTCAATCCATTCCCCCATACTTGTATGAGTGTTTGATAATTTACGAAGCGAATTAACTTGGGTTTCCAGAGCTGTCAATGCGTTGGTGATAGCACCCCTTCTGTCAGGTGCAGCCGACGACATAAACATACGGGTAAGTTTATTTCTCTCATCGTCATTGCGTTCACCTGTTTCTGCATACCTTTTTCCCAGTTCCACAATTCTTGCCCTAATTTCATCATCGCTTAATTGGGGCGTGGATTGCGTGTTCATATAGTTGAAGTTGGGTAATCTTACTCCCGCAATTTTTTTGTCACCCCCTTGGTTGACATTCTTGTTGTGCGTGTGCAGTGGATTAATTTTCATGTCAATTCCTCCGTTTTAGATTTATTCGTTGCTTGGCTCTATAAGCACCCTATCTGTATGGAATACGTGCTTTAATACAGAACCTTGTGGCAGACTCACATTCAAGTTTTCAGCCAAAAATTCATTTATGTGCGCGTGTATATACCAAATGTCGCCGTTTTCAAGATGGATATTAGCTTGCTCAAAAACCCAATCCGACTCGCCCGAAACCACTATGGAAAGTATGGATTCTTCGTAATATCCAAACCCCTCCGGCAATTGGGTGTTGTTTCGGATATATGCGGTTCTTGTTGCGGGATTTATTGTAAATACGTTTCCCAGTGTTGTTCCGCTAATAAAAACTTGCGTCCCGGGTGCAATATAATCATTCGTTGCGACCATAAGGTTTGCATACGGCAAATGTATATCCAATATATCAATGTTTGCCGAATCAACCATCATGGCTGTAAATATATGTGAATGAACAAAATCGGATGGTTGTATTGCGTTTGCAGTTTCTGTGGGATATCCCATCACAGGGCGTATTCCACTCAATATAACAGCCGCAAAAGCAATTACCAAAAGCTGTACAAAGCCGCTTTTCTTCTTTTTCACATCCATTATGTTTGTGAATCTTGCCTTGATTTTGTTAGTGCCTGCGTAGAAATTGGTTGTGAATACATTTCCACGCATTTTTTGTTGCCCTATTGAGTTTAATATTACCTCGCCGTATTCTCGGCGTTCTTCCGTTCCACTGTTTTCCAAAACCGCATCATCGCATACCCTTTCCATATCGGCGTGGGCTTCTTGCACCATCAAGTAGACGATAGGGTTAAACCAATGGATAGCATTTGCGATAAATAAAACCACCTTATAAACGATGTCCTTATTTTTGAAATGGGTCAACTCATGGCGCAGAATAAAAGTCAACTCGTTGCTTTCGTAATCTTCATGGGGGAGCATAAGCACAGGGCGTATCAACCCCATAATCATCGGGCTTGCAATTCCCTTGTTCACCATAGGAAAGATAGCGGCATTAATCCCCATTTCCATTGAAAGTTTTGATATTGTTTCGTCAATCTCATGCCTTTTCGGAACTGCGCTCCACCGTAATATCTTCCGTTTGACGATAAAATATCGGGCGGCTTGAACCGCGGCAAATGCTATACCGCCTACAAACCATACCAAGAAAAGCACTTGATAAATTGCTATGCTTTCCATCAGGGAGTGGGCTGAATAGACCGGCGGCTCTGTTGTATCAGCTTGCGACGGAATCGGTAACGGCGCAAACAATTCTGCCACAGGCATATTTTGAATAGCCATAACCTCGGACATTCCCGCAGGTGCAGTAAATTGGGGAAGCCCGAAATTAATCGGCACAACCAGCCTAAGCGCAATCAGTATCCATACCCAATATTTCCACTTTGCGTTAAAGTGTTTGCTAAGTATTGGCGACAACGCCCATATGCCAAGAATAAACACCCCGCATACCACAGAAACCCACAGAATATTGACAACGAATTGGCTCACGTTCATCCTCCTTTATTTAACGAATCCAAAAATTGACGTAACTCCTCAATGTCTGTATCGCCAATGACTTTTTTGCTATACAGGGTGGTAACAAAATTGTGTAATGAGTTTTCATAAAGATTGCTCAAAACTTTTTCACCCTCTTGTGCTTTGTAATCATCTTCCGATACTAACGCCACATACTGGTTGAGCCGATAAGTACGGTCGCAAGATACAAAACCCTTTTCGCATAATTTAGCCAATGAACTCATCAGCGATGCCAAAACCCATGCCCTGCGTTTTGGTAAATTTTCCAATACATATTTTGAAGTTACAGGCTCATCAACGCGCCACAAAACCATCATAATTTCAAGTTCTGCATCACCCAGCCATTTTTTATTTTTCATGTGACATTACCTCCATGTTATGTCATTATTTTGTTTCCTATGTATTATGTCGGCACATAACGGTTAAAACTTTAGTGTTTTTTGAAAATTCCTGAAAAAAATCGCGCTAATGCGCGATTTTAGGAAGGGGTCAAGGGGACATTTGTCCCCTTGCAGGGGGTTTGGGGGACGGAGTCCCCCAAGGTCTTGCTCTATCACTCCGTCAAAATTGTTAAAATCTTCTGGTATAGTGCGTTGTAATTTTCGTTCCAGTTTGCCTGTATGAATTTTGCCTGTTCGCGGGTGATTACGGGAACGGAGATTTCCATTAGCATAGAGCCGCGTTTGTCGTCGTAAACGCCGCATTTTACGATGTATTCGTCGTTGTCGGCGTTGGGGAAGTAGTGGGCTGTTTTCTCAAAGCCCTTTTTTATTTTGCCGCGGTTTTCGTCTACATAGTTGGCAATCATGGTGCGCACGGGGCGCGGGATTTGATTTTCGAGGAGTTCCAAATTGGTTAGGCCGTCTTCTGTGAGGGCGTAGCGCGTTGTGTTTTCGTCCTGCGAATTTTCCAGCGAGGCTTCAAGAAATTTGCGCTGTACCATGTCGGTTAGGTTTTGCTCTAAAACGAAGTGGTGCATCAGGTCTTTTTGGATGATGAAGTCCGTAATTTGCGAACGTGACATTGGCAAATCCATCATGTTGATGAGGTAAAGCAAAAGCAATTTGTTTTCTACATCCTTGTACTCAATGGTTATTGCCATTGTAAGCCCTCCCGACAGTTACATAATGGTATATCCGCCCCGCACCATAATCCACGATTCTGTTTGAATTATGATGCCGCGCCCGTCTGTTACGGGGAAAATCATAAGGTGGTTTAAGCTTATCGGCGAACCGTTCATGATATCATCGCCTGCGGTTACGTCGGGAATGCCGTTGTACGGGCCTGTTAATGCGACTGCGCTTCCGCCGCGAAGTATCACTTCTGTGCCCGCTTCAAAGGTGATAATCTGCCCCGCTTGCGGGTTCAGCACTTCAAATGTGGTGGGCGGCAACCCGTATGGCATACCCGCAGGGCCGGGGATGTTTGCCAGTGCCGCGTCAAGTCTTTCGCCGTACATAGCTTCAAAATAGTACATCATTAGTTCAAAAAACTGATGAACTTCCGACTGCGGAAGGTTTGGAAAGTTTGGCACTGCCGGCGTGGGAGACGGCGTTGGCGCGGGCGTTTGGCCGGGGTATGGCGAAGGGGACGGAGAGGGCGACGGCGTTGGCAAAGTGGTCAATGTGCCCGGGCTAAGGTTTGCAACTATGCTGCGCAAAAGCGCGACTTCTTCCGAAAGCACGGCAATTCTGTCTTCCACGAAACGCCGCGTTACAACGGGGTCGGTTGCGTCTCCCGGTTGCGCCGCTTCGGTTGGCACATGAAAATGCGCGAAACCCGCAAGCAATACCGCAACCAGCGCGACCGCGACAAGTTTTGATTTATTGGCAAAAATCTTCTTCATTTAGAACACTCCTTAAAATTTCTTCCATTTCCGTTGCCGATTTTGCGGCGTTTATCAGGCGGCGTGCCTCGGCAGAGCCGTGCAAGCCCTTTGTGTACCAGCAAAGATGTTTCCGCATTTCTACGATGTTATTGCCTTCTTTTTCTGCCGCGTGAAGATGTTGCAATGCTGTTTCGATAATTTCGGCGTGGGTTGGCGGCGGCGGAAGCGTCCCTGTTTCCAGTAACGCCTTGGTGCGCGAAAACAGCCACGGATTGCCCAACGCGCCCCGCGCAAGCATTATTGCGTCGCAACACTTTAGACGCTCTGCGGCAATTTGCGGCGTGAAAATATCGCCGTTGCCAATCACGGGGATTTTTACGGCTTGTTTCACTTCCGCAATGGCGTTCCAATCCGCTTCGCCCGAGTAAAATTGGTCGCGGGTTCTGCCGTGAACAGCCACCCACATTGCGCCCGATTCCTGCGCAACGTGCGCCATTTCCACCGCATTCGCCGTTGACGGCGTAAACCCTTTGCGAATTTTTACCGTAACGGGGCGCGGTGACGCTTTCACTGCCGCCGCAATAAGCCGCCCCGCGAGTGGCGGGTTTTTCATAAGAGCCGCGCCTTCGCCGTTGTTCACGATTTTTGGCATGGGGCAACCCATGTTGATATCCACGATATCAAACGGAAAATCCCCCAGCCGTTTAATAGCTTCCGACAAAAACTCCGGCTCGTGCGAAAAAAACTGCACAGCCCACGGCCTAACATTCTCGCCGTTTGCCATCAGCCTAAACGTATTTTTGCTTCCGTAAACAATGCTTTTTGCGGAAACCATTTCCGAAACCGTAAACCCTGCGCCAAACGCAAACACGATTTGCCTGAAAATTTTGTCCGTCACACCCGCCATGGGTGCCATTATCAATTTGTTTTCTAAGAATTTTTCCAACATTATAGTTCAAGTTTTAACATTTTCCGCAAAAAATTGCAAGCGGGTAGTTATAATGCATTTGATTTCCTGAAACATATATGTTATAGTGTGCTGTGGAAAAATTCTTAGAAAGATTCTTAGGAGATTTCCGATAAAAAATTTTTGGAAGAAAGGATGGTGATAAAATGAAAGCGGCTATCCATCCGAAATATTTTGAAGCAAAAGTACGATGCAACTGCGGCAACGAGTTCGTAACGGGCTCTACTAAAGAAGAAATACGCGTTGAAGTATGTTCCAAATGCCATCCTTTTTACACGGGAAGCCAAAAACTTCTTCTTGAAGCAGGCGGGCGCGTTGAGAAATTTAAGAAAAAATACAAAAGGGACTAGTATATCCTTTGCGCCATTGTAGGTTTGTCTTGCAGTGGCGTTTTTTTGCTGTACGGTCAGTCAATATGAAAATGCGCAAGGGGGTATTGTGCCGTGTTAAAAATGGAAGATTACAACAGGGGCTTAATTTATACAGCGGTTGAGGATTGTATAAATTGCAATAAATGTATCCGTGAATGTCCGATTTTAAAATCGAACGTACTTATTACCGGAGAAAATGACCAGCATAAAATATGCGTGGACGATAGGGAATGTATACTGTGCGGAACGTGCATGGATACCTGCGTACACGACGCAAGGCGTTTTAAGGACGATTGTGACAATTTCTTTGCGGATTTGCAGCAAGGTAAAGATATTTCTGTTATAGTCGCGCCTTCATTTTATTTGAATTATCCAACAACGTATAAAAATATTTTCGGGTACTTGCGCAGTATCGGGGTTAAGAATTTTTACCCCGTTGCTTTTGGTGGGGACATAACCACGTGGGGGTACATGAACTTCTTGGATAAAAACCAAGGCGGATATATTTCTCAGCCCTGCCCCACAATTGTTGCGCATATTGAAAAGCACCACCCGAATCTTTTATCCAGCATAATCCCTGTGCAAAGCCCCATGATAAGCACGGCGATTTACTTGCGCAAATACAAAAACATAATGGGCGACTTTGCGTTTTTAAGCCCCTGTATTTCCAAAAAATTGGAAGCAGAGTCTGTAAGGGGCAAAGGGCTTGTTAAATACAATGTCACGTTTAAGCGGCTTGCAGAGCATTTCGAGAAGCACGCTATATCCCCGCAAACATTTCCCGAGGTGGAGGAAGACATTGAAGCCGGCATGGGTTCGCTGTTCCCAATCATAGGCGGGCTGAAAGAAAACATTGAATACTACTTGGGGCGCGAAGTTCCCGTTATGAAAATAGACGGCGAACGCAAAGTTTGCGAATTTTTAAAGACCTTTGGGGAAGAAAAAGACAGCGGAAAATTTATGCCCTACCTGATTGATATTGTCAATTGCGAAAACAGTTGCTCTCAGGGTACGGGTACGGAGTTTAGGCAAATGCAAGGCAACTCGCTTTCGTATCAGTCTTTGCTTTTCCGCAACAACGTGTACCGCGAACATCGGGGCAAAAACTCGCTTTCGCCCGAGATGCGCCGCGCCGCGCTCAACGAGAAATTCAGCAACCTTAACCCTAACGATTTCGTTTGTTCGTATACGCAAGATATCAACGTTTGCACAACCACCGTTACGGAAGCGGACATAAACGAAGTTGTAACAGAAAAATTGCACAAGCTTACGGAAAACGACCAGCACGTGGATTGTGCCGCCTGCGGTTATAAATCTTGCCGCGATATGGCAGAAGCCATTGCCCTTGGCATCAACCACGAAAGCAATTGTATGTACTACGTAAAAGACGAACTTGTGAAAAGCATGGAAAAAACGTCTTCTGCGGAGGCAGAGCTTCGTATGTTTATCTACACCATGCCCGTGGCAATTATTGTGCGGGATAAGGATATGAACATTGTGGAGTGTAACGAAGAAACCCTGCGGATGTTTAAGGTTACAGATATAGAAGAATACAGGGACAACTATCATCTGTTTTGGCCGGAGACCCAGCCGGACGGAAACAACTCGGCAGAAAAAGCAAGGCGGCTTCAAGACGAAGCCCTTAAAACCAGCTATGCCCGCTTTGGTTGGCAAAACCAAAGTGCGGATGGTGAGCCAATGCCCGCCGAAATTACCATGCTGCGTTTAACTTGGAACGGCGAATACCACGTTGTTTCCTTCATAAAAGATTTGCGCGACGAGCAAAAGCTAAAAGCCGCGTTTAAACTCACGTCGGAAAAATTGCAGGCAATGCTGGACGCGTCGCCAATTCTTTGCGCAATCTATGATGAAAATTTCAAAGTAATTGAAGCAAACCAAGCCGCGGCAAATATGTTTGGTTTGTTGGATAAAAATGTGTACATGGAACGCTTTGAAGAGGTTGTTCCCGAATTCCAGCCATGCGGTACGCCTTCGCTGGAGAAAGTCAAAATTGTTATTGCCGACGCGTTTGAAAACGGTTCGTCCAAATTTGAATGGATGCACTGCACGCCTGACAAACAAACAATGATACCTTGCGAAGTTAATTTGGAATGCGTAACCCTTGGCGATAAAAAAGTGGTTGTGGCGTTTGCTCGTGATATGCGCGAACAGAAAAAACTAAGCGAGACCATGAAACAGCTTGAAGAATCTGTAGAGCGCGAGCAAATGGCAAACCAAGCAAAAACCAGTTTCCTTGCCCGCATGAGCCACGAAATCCGCACCCCGATGAACTCCATCTTGGGGCTTACGGAACTTCAGCTTCAAAAAGATAATCACCCCGAGGATACGGAAGAATCATTCTCGCGCATATACAATTCGTCCATTTTGCTTCTTTCCATCATCAACGATATTCTCGACCTGTCCAAGGTTGAAGCGGGCAAAATGGAAATTATCCCCGCAACCTACGAAGTTTTAAGCATGATTGTTGATACCGTTCAGCTAAACAAAATGTACATCGACGGCAAGCGCATCGAGTTTGTGCTGGATGTTGATAAAGACTTCCCCGCGTTCCTAATCGGTGACGAAATCCGCATAAAACAAGGCTTGAACAATATCCTTTCAAATGCGTTCAAGTATACGCTTGAGGGCTCTGTAAAGCTTAGCTTTACGGTGGAAAAAGGCTCTAACGCGGACGAAATTATCATGGTAATAACCGTGTCCGACACGGGGCAGGGAATGTCGGAAGACCAGCTTGAAAGCTTGTTTGACAGCGAATTTTCACGCTTTAACATGGAAAGCAACAAGTATATCGAAGGAAGCGGTTTGGGGCTTAACATTGCGCACCGTTTGGTTGTGATGATGGGCGGCGAAATTGGCGTAAAAAGCCAACCCGGCAAGGGAACAACTTTCATGCTGCGCATCCCGCAAGAGCGCAATGACAACCGCGTGATTGGCGAAGAAGCCGCGCAGTCGCTTCACAATTTCAAAGATTCGCAATTTTCCATGAAGCGCGTGAAAAAATTTGAACACGAGCCGATGCCATACGGACGCGTTCTTGTTGTAGACGACGTTGAATCCAACTTGTTTGTAGCCAAGGGCTTTTTACAGCCATACAAACTTGCCATAGAAACTGTAGACAGCGGTATTCTTGCCGTGGAAAAAATAAAAGACGGCAACATTTACGACATCATTTTTATGGACCACATGATGCCCGACATGGACGGCATTGAAGCCACGGAAATCATACGCGGCCTTGGTTACACCAAGCCAATTGTCGCGCTTACGGCAAACGCCTTTTCCGACATGGCGGAAACTTTCATGAGCAACGGCTTTTCCGGATATGCGTCCAAGCCCATAGATTCAGGCCGTTTCGACAAAATCCTTATGGAATTTATCCGCGATATGCATCCGCCCGAGGTAGTGGAAAAAGCGCGGCGCGCAAAATCCATCTCTGAAGCACGGCGCGACAGGGGCATTTCCAAAATCTTAATCGCCTCCTTTATTCGCGATGCAAAAAAGGCAGTAAAATTGCTTGAGGGCATCGATTTTGAAAACGCATTAAGCGACGGCGAAGTGAAAGACTATATCATCCAAGCCCACGTCATGAAAAGCGCGCTTAACAATGTAGGCCGCAACGAACTTTCCAACACCGCCCGCATTTTGGAACAGGCAGGCCGTGATAAAAAGTTCAAAAAAATCAAAAAAGAACTCCCCGACTTCTTGACGGCAGTTCACAAAGTCATAGCCGAACTAAAGGCAAGCGACGATGAAGAAAACGCCGAACAAGATATGGAGTTCCTCCGCGAAAAAATGCGCATAATCGCAGACGCTTGCGTCCTCTTCGAGCCGGACGACATCCAAGACGCAAACGAAGCAATCACCGAACTGCGCAAAATAAAATTCTCCAAACAAACCAAAGCCGTAGTAGACGAAATCGCAGAGCTAATCCTCAACAGCGACTTTGAAGAGGCAGGGGAACTGGCAGAGCAAGCCCTTAAATTGTAGCAAGGTGATGGTATGTCAAGCTTATTAGAGAAACGCAGACAAGAAGTGAAAACGCGACTGCCTGAACTTTTGGATGAGGTCGCGTTTTCAATAAAAAGCGTTCATCCCGATTCCACCGTGATTTTATTCGGCTCTTATGCAAAAGGTGAACAGCACGAAGATTCCGACCTAGACATCTGCGTGATTGTGCCGGAACTTACCTATCGCCGCGCAGACATGGAGATAGACGCCGCTTGCGCCATCCGCGATGACTTCCCTTTACCGATGGACTTATTATTGTACGCGCAAGGCGAATTTGAAGAAAAGGCCAAGAAAAAATATCTTGTACAGCATGACATTAAGCATAACGGAGTGATACTTGGTGGATAATTTTTCTGATATTTCGGAATGGCTAACTTACGCACAGCGCGATTACGACATTGCCTTGCATTTAAGCAAAACATTTCAACCGCTGCCAACGGAGAGCATTTGCTACAATTCTCAACAGGCAATCGAAAAATCGCTAAAGTCGATTCTGATACTTCGCACGGGGGATTATCGCAAAACCCACGACATCCGAGAACTTCACCAAATGTGCAAAGAGGCGGGCGAAGATTTTGGGCTGGCTCCAAACATCACACGGACGCTTACGCGCTTCGCCACAAAATCGCGCTATCCCGATGAAATCTACGATTTCACGGACAAAGATGCTGAAATTGGCCTGAAATACGCCGAACAAGTTTTAACACAAGCACGTGAAATTCTTGCGAAAGCCCAGAAGGAAGTCGAAACACCATAAAAGCAATCTGTTCCGTGGGTTTGGTAGCAGTGTGGGTGGCAAAGGGGATGTTGTATGAAAAATATAAAAGAAAGGGCTTTGCAACTGGGTTATAGTACGTGCGGAATTATTCCTGCGGAAGCACTTGACGGATATGCAGAGCAGGTGAGCAATAGTATCAAATCATTTCCAAATTCCGCCGAGATGTACGAACGCCTATACAGGAGGATTGTTTTATCCGAGCCTAAAAAATCGATAATTGTATGTGCGCGGGGGTACGGGCATTATAAAGTGCCTGTTTCTTTGCGTGGACGCTTCGGAAAATTCTATTTGTTTCATGGGCATATTGAGTATTCAGATGCATACCGTGCCAAGCAAGAATTTACAGACTATTTGCAGGGGATTGGGTTGCGTATTATAAAATCTGCGCCCCCTGCACGGTGGGTAGCTGCCAAGGCGGGAATAGGACAGTTTGGATGGAACAATTTTATATACACGCAAGAACACGGCTCGTATGTCGCGCTGGATACATGGGTCATAGACGGCGAACTAGAATATGATACTCCCTCCGAAAATCATATATCGCATAATTGTAACGACAGTTTCAGAAAGTGTATTAAGGCGTGTCCCACAAACGCACTCTCCGACAGCCTTAAAGTTGATTGGGGCAAATGCATAACACATCTTATGTACAGAGATGATGTTTCAGGCTTGGAGCAAAAACAAATGGGGCAGTGGTTATATGGTTGTGATGTGTGTCAAGACGTTTGCCCCATGAATCGCGGCAAACTAACACAGCACACAGATTTTCCGCGCCTTGCCGAATATGAGCAACACCTCACCTTAGAAGCTATCCTAACAATGGGAGAGGACACATATACAAATATTGTTTATCCACGCTTTTGGTTTGCAGGTAAAAACGGACTTTCCACATGGAAACGCAACGCCCAACGCGCCACAGAAAATTTGACTTGAAAGGGTGGAGAGGATGAACAGTGAACTTGAAAGATTTGTAGCGGCCTGTGTCGCCAGAGGTGAGTCCGAGGAAGAGGGGAACAGCAAAAAGGCGACCAAACAGTATAAGATAATAGACTCTATTTTCTTGAAGCTAAAGGAGACTAATCGGCTGGAAGAACTCCAAACCCTGTATGACCATGAAGACCTGTATGTGCGACTATACGCGGCATCCCGTACTTTAGGGTTGCCAAATTCCGGAGCCGAAGAAGTTTTAACAATGCTTTCTTCTCATCGAGGTCTCTTGGGTTTTAATGCGGAAATGACGTTGTCGGAGTGGAGAAAAGGAAATTTAAAGCGGTAGTTGCTGTTTTACGCATTTTTTTCTACCGAAACGCTTGTTGCAACCCGCACGGTGACGGGGCTTTGCAACTCGCGATTGTGTGCGAAGCACATCACAGCGAGTGCAAACCCCGTTACCGCACGTGAGTGAGGTACGCAACTAAGATACGAAAAACAGTTCAACCGCGAAAAAAGCAAGGAGGAAGAATATGTATGCAGTAAAAGCAATTTATGATGGTGCGAATTTCAAACCCAAACAGCCAATTACTGTAAAAGGTGAGTATGAAGTAGTTATCACGTTCCTTGAACCTGTAACGAAGGTGATTGCTGATACGAAAAAACGTTCACGTTCGGAATTTATAGGCAGTTGGAAAGATAAAATTTGGATGTCGGATGATTTTAACGAGCCGCTGGATGAAATGAAGGAGTACATGGAATGAAATACCTGATTGATACCCATGTCCTTATTTGGTTGGCAAAAGACTCTTGTGAGTTACCTGAACGAGTAAAAGCGTTGATTGAGAATCCTGAAAATGATATATACATTAGTTCTGTTTCGTTATGGGAAATGGCAATAAAGATAAATTTGGGCAAACTTGATTTGAAGTTGCCACTTGATAAATTCTTGCTGGATATAAAAATCGGCGGTTTTAGCGTTTTGCAAATAGAGGATAATTATTTAAGCAAGATTTTACAGCTTCCTTATATTCACAAAGACCCATTCGACCGATTGCTCATTTCCACAGCATTGGCAGAAGGTTTGACTATTGTAACCATAGACGAAAACATCCAAAAATATGATGTTCCGTGGGTTTGGTGAGATTATGAATCGGGAGTTGGTTTTGATGGATAAAATCACGAAACGCTCAAAACACATGAACTGTCCCTTTGTCACATTGTTTTTTGGAGGTGAAAAATGGCAACTATCGTATATGACGACAGATATAATGATATTCTGTTTTTTTGTGTAATATTTGCTGTTGTGATTATTGTAATAGCTGCGTATATGATTAATAAGTACAAAAAAATTATTGAGAGTATTGTTGAAAATATTGTTACTGCAATTAAGGCTTGCCTGTTTGGAGTGTTGTGTATTTATATATTAGTTGCTTTTATTGCATTTTGTCGCATAAGCTACAACTTTTTATACTCTTTTTTGTTTCGTGAAACGCTTAACTTTAGTCACGTACTGTCTCTAGTCTTATCAATTTTGTTGGTCAATGTGATGATAATAATAATATCACTTATTGTGCGCGGTCAAGAAACCGGAACCTATGTTGAGAGCATAGGTGAATACGACCAAGCATCAGGCATATATAGCGAATCGTATTGTGATACAGGGATTCGTCGCTCTTGTGGGATGCCAGTAGCACTGATAATTATTCCAATAATACCAATTATTTCAATATCATATTCAATATTTTATAATGTACTTGATTTATCTTTTCCGTTGCCGTTAATCTTGTCTGTCATCGCCCCTATACTTTTAACCCCTATTGTTATCTTTATATATTTTTGGGCGGATACTTAACAATGGGAACGGCTAATCTGTTTTCCTCGTACAATAAAAAAAACACAAAATTATGCTTTTCCTACCAGCACGCTTACAACAGCCCGCACGGTGACGGGGCTTTGCAACTCGCGATTGTGTGCGAAGCACATCACAGCGAGTGCAAGCCCCGTCACCGCGCAGGCACGAGATACGCAAAAAGAAGGGATGTTTTAACATGGTAAATTGCCGCAAAGAAGGTATTTTCGTAAAGAACGGACGCGAGGTTTTGGCGGACGGGGGAGGGGTATCCCGCGAAGAAGCCGCAAAAAACACGATGGCGTACAAGGTTATGGCGGCGCATAACACGGCGGGCGAAGGAAGCGGGCTGTGGCAGTTAAAATTTGACGCGCTTGCGTCGCACGATATTACTTATGTTGGTGTAATCCAGACGGTACGGGCGGCAGAGCCGAATTTTGAAAAGTTCCCCGTGCCGTATGTTCTTACCAATTGCCACAACTCGTTGTGTGCGGTGGGCGGGACAACGAACAGTGACGACCACGCATTTGGTCTTTCTGCCGCAAAAAAGTATGGCGGGGTGTTTGTGCCGCCGCATATCGCGGTAATTCACCAGTATGTGCGTGAGGAAATCGCGGCGGGCGGAAAAATGGTGCTTGGTTCGGATAGTCACACTCGTTACGGCGCGCTGGGTACGATGGGCATTGGCGAAGGCGGCGGCGAACTTGTTAAGCAAATTTTGGGGCGCACATATGATATCTCACGGCCCGAGGTTATCGGTGTGATGCTGGAGGGTGAACCGCGCCCCGGCGTTGGGCCGCAGGATGTCGCGCTGGCGTTGATTGGCGCGGTGTTTTCGGACGGCTTTGTTAAGAATAAAGTGCTGGAATTTTTCGGCACGGGCGTTGCGGGTTTAAGCATGGATTTCCGCATGGGCGTGGACGTTATGACCACGGAAACTACCTGCCTTTCAAGCATTTGGGAAACGGACGGGTCGGTGGAAGAATTCTACGCGCTCCACGGCAGAGCGGGTGACTTCAAGCAAATTTCTCCCGCGGAAACGGCATACTATGACGGGCTTGTCACCATCAATTTAAGCGAAATTGTGCCGATGATTGCAATGCCGTTCCACCCAAGCAATGTGTATAAAATTGAAGATGTGCAAAAGAACGCGGCGGATATTTTGCGGGAAGTGGAAAAATCCGCAGACGAAACCGCGCCGCTGGAATTATCGCGCCTGATTGAAGGCAAAGGGATGCGCGTAGACCAAGGAATTATTGCGGGTTGCGCGGGTGGTTTGTACGAGTCAATTTTGGGCGCGGCGGATATTTTGAAGGGCAAAGGCGTGGGAATGCCGCTTTCTGTGTACCCCGCAAGCCAGCCCATGTATGACAATTTGATGGGCAACGGCATTGCGTCCACGTTATTGCGGGCGGGTGCTGTTATGAAAACGGCGTTTTGCGGGCCGTGCTTTGGCGCGGGCGATGTTCCGCGCAACAATAGTTTTTCCATCCGTCATGTGACGCGCAATTTCCCTAGCCGCGAGGGCGCGAAGCCCGCAATGAATCAGTCGGCATCGGTCGCGCTGATGGACGCTTTAAGCATTGCCGCAACTGCCGCAAACGGCGGCGTTCTTACGGCGGCAACGGATGTTATGCGCGAAAACACAAAGCCAATAAAATATTTCTTTGATGAAGAAATTTACCGCAACAGCATTTACAACGGCGTGGGCAAGCCCGACAAAAACGCAGAGCTTGTATACGGGCCGGGCATCCGCGATTGGCCAAAATTTTTGCCGCTGGGCGAGGATATGATTTTGCAGGTTGCATCTTTTATAACCGACCCCGTCACCACCACGGACGAACTTATCCCGTCGGGCGAAACGTCCACGTTCCGCTCCAACCCTTACGCCCTTGCGGAGCATACCCTTTCCCGCAAAGACCCCTCATATGTGGCGCGGGCAAAAAAATCGCGTGAGTGGGCAGAAACAAAAACAGCCCCCGATTACGCAGAACTCACGGCGGTCTTTGACGCGCTGAAATCGGCGGGGCATAGCGTTTCCGAAAAAGCGGCAATAGGCAGTGTGGTGTACGCCCGCAAACCGGGCGACGGCTCTGCGCGGGAGCAAGCGGCAAGTTGCCAGCGCGTTTTGGGCGGCTTGGCAAATATCGCCCAAGAATACGCAACAAAACGCTATCGTTCAAACTTGATTAATTGGGGCATGATACCTTTCATTTTGCCGGGTGACGCGCCCTTCGCTTGCGAAGATTTCATATATATCCCCGCTATCCGCGCCGCGATACAAAATCGTGACGAAAAAATCCACGCCCTTGTTGTAAGCGGCGGCAAAGTTACCCCCATCACGCTGGAAATTTCCATCACCGCCGCAGAATCTGCCGCGTTGCTTGCGGGCTGTCTAATTAATTTGTACTCATGCTAACACATATTGGCGTAATAATGGACGGCAACCGTCGTTGGGCAAAAACGCACAAAATGGAGCTGTACCAAGGACACAATATGGGTGCGGAAAACTTCGGCAATGTGTGTGATTGGTGCTTGCAATCGAATGTGAAATTCCTAACGGTGTACGCTTTTTCCACAGAAAACTGGCGGCGTTCCGATAAAGAAGTGCGCCATCTGTTCAGCCTGATGGAAAAATATTTCTTGGAAGAAAAGCACCGCTGCGTGGAAAAAGGCGTTCGCATTAAAATAATCGGAGAGCGCAGTCGTTTCGACAGCCGCACCCTTTCCATAATCCGCGACATAGAAACCGCCACAGAAAATTGTACGAATTTGCAAGTGCAAGTTGCCCTAAGCTACGGCGGGCGTGACGAGATTATTCGCGCCGCAAAAAAAATATCCGCCGAAATTTCCGACGGAAAACTGCACCCCGACGCCCTAACCGAAGACATCTTCGCTTCCTATTTAGACACCGCCGGCACACCCGACATAGACCTAGTAATCCGCACGGGCGGCGCGGAAAACCGCCGTCTAAGCAACTTCCTCCCGTGGCAAACCGTCTACGCCGAACTCTTTTTCTCCGACCTCCTCTGGCCGGAATTTAGCCGCGAAGAATTCGACCGCGCACTGCAATATTACGAAACAACGACACGGAAGCTGGGAAAATAAGACCTAGACCCTCGGGGCTCTGCCCCGAACCCCGCAAACTTTTTGAAAAAAGTTTGAACAAAAACTTTAACTAAAAACCGCGCAATTCGCGCGGTTTTTGATTACGATAATCGTTTATCGCTAGTCCATGTCAAAGTTTGGGTCAAGCCTTTTTAAAGGCTTGCGGGGTTTGGGGCAGAGCCCCAAGGTCTTAGTTTAGCAAGTAGTCTATCGAATTTTGAATTACATATGGGCGGGCGTGTGCGAAGCGGCGGATGGCGTCGCGGCTGTACGCCATGCTTTCGGGCGAAGGCCACCACTCGTTTTGCGGGTTGAAAATTCCGCTTAGCATTGCGTAGTTGTGTTCGTTTTCTATTTGGGCGATTAAAGCGTCCAGCGTGGTTATTATGTTTTGCGGGGAAAACGCGCCGTCAATTAGTTCTTCAAACGCATTTGCAAGTTGTGTGCGTGTTTCGGCGTGGCTAACAAATGCGTACAGGAAAGCCGAACTGTAATTGCTGTTCCAGCGGTGATGATTTTCGCCCGTGAGAATATCGCGGAGGGTATCTTCGTTTTGCATACGACCGTAGTCGTCCCAGATTGCCCAGCCCGCTTCAAGGTCATGTGTGAAAACACGCCATCTGCCGTCGCGCAGGTATGGGTGCAGGGTTTGGTCGGCTTGTTCTTCTTCTGTCGGGAAATAACGCCACATCTCTATGTTGTGGTTTGGCCAGTCGTAATTGTTTATGAAAATTTGCATGGCGTAGTATCGGATTAACGCGTCCACGTCTATGCGGCGGCGGAATTCCTCCAGAATGGAGTCGCCGTTTTCGCCCGCCAAACCGTATCGTACAAGCTCGCTGATTTCGTAAAGGTCTGCCGTAGAGCGGTCTTCGCCCGTCCACCAGCTTGAAATAAATCGCCTGTCTCCACCCGCCACAATTTCAAAATTATTCTCATCGCCGCCAAAAATCTGCGACAAATGATTTGTGGTGCGCGGCGTTTTCAGCCACGCAACGCCGTAATATTCGCCGTTTAAAAAAATCGCGGCAGGCCTGTGCGTTTGCGTTGTGGTATGCCCCGCTTGACGAAACAGCGATTGACTAAGCTCGTCGCGGATAAAACCCGCAAGCCTGTCTGTGCCGCCGTTGCGCAAGCGAACGCGCCGATAGCTGTCTATGAGCCGCCCGTCTGCGGAGAATTCGTCGGGGAAAAACGCAAACGGAAAGTCGCTTCTGTCGCCGTAGGACGCACGGGCGAAAAGCTCTATGCTTTTTTGCGGTTCAATTGCGCGGGAAAACCCGCCGCGCACACGCAGTCCCGCCCTTTGCGAAACATGAAGTTCTCCCGCGCTGTCGAAAACCTGCACATGAACCGCCCTTTCGGACTCCCTCCCGCGCCTGTTAAAATTCGCGGGCGAGTCCGGGGCTTCGCCATACCCTCCGTGGCTCGGGCGCGGCATTCTGCCGTGTTCTTCGTAGTATTCTTGGCGGAAAATTTCGCGGTCAATCCCCGGAACAAAAATGCCGTCGTAGTGGTCGAACAGCCCGTGCGGGCAGGAGTTAAGCGCGAAAATCAATGTGTTTTCGCAAAACCGTGTGCGAACATCTCTACCAACCACAAAGTTTTGCGTAACCGTTTCCGAAATTTCATCGCCGTATTTCGCAACCGCGCTGATATTAAAAACGCGCACCTGCTCCGTTGCTTCAACAAAAATTTGCCCCGCAAACCGTTCGGAATACGCATTGGGCGCAGAGCCGTCCAGCGTGAAAAATATTTCCGCGCCCTCCTTCGCGTACAGCCCCAAATAAAAAGACTCCGCATAAAAACCCGCCGCTTGAGAAAAAAGTATCTCAAGCGGCGGCGTAAAGATTCTTACTTCCGTGCCGTGTTGTATGTCATATCTTGCCGTCGCTTGTCGCCAACCAAGTTGATGCCCCAAAACAAAAGTGAAAAACGCAAGCGCGACACCCGCCGCAATATAAAAACTCCGACGGTCTGTTTTCATGTTTATTCTTCCTCTCGCCGTAAAAAAAGGATAATCGGGACAAGGATGAGAGCGGTAAGCCCGCCTGCAAACCCGTTGTTGTAAAGGTTTAGGCCGCCGTGGAAAGGGGCAATGTTTGTGGCAAAACTAAGATGCAAAAATCCGGCGGCAACGCCCCAGCCAAAACCGAACCGCTTTGCCATTGGCGCAAGGCAGGTGGAGAAGAACGCGGCAACAAGAACGCCTGAGCCTGTTACGTCCATGCCCGTGAGAAAGTGGCTGACAACGGCGGCAAGCATTGCGCCCGCGATGATGGGCGCGGAGGAGAACAAGGCCTTTCCGAACGCGCCAAACCCAACAACGGAAATGATAACGCCAATCACTGGCCCGTTGTATTCGCCGCCCACGGCAAGCATAAACAGAAGGCACGCAATCCCCAGTATCCCCATGTGTATGTATGATTTTTCTTTGAACAGCACGAAATAATCAAGGTCAAATTTGTGGAACTTGAAGAAATCCCAAAACGGAACTTTCTCAATTTTGGTAAGCGCGCCACACAAAATAAAGTAGAGCGAAACCGCCGCAAGAAGAATTGTTAAATGAGGTGTGTAACCATAGCTCCAGTTTTCTTTCAACTCGTAATCCACGCCAAAAAGGGTGAACAGCGAAAAAACGCCCATTGCGATAATTCCTGCCGTCCATCCAACATTGTACAAGTTGTAGCCCTTGTGCGCCGCCGCCATATGAATTGCAAGCGGGTTAATCAAGAAGCCGATTAGCAAACCAATCACCGCGCCGATTATCACGCTAACGGCAACGGGCAAGTCGGTGGCGTATGCAACCAGCGTAACCGCAGGCGCAAGACAGGTCGCAAGCACCGCCCGCAAAACACATTTTGCATTTGGCAACTGCGCATATTTTGAATACAAAAAGCCGCCAACAAGAATTGGCAGCATATTAATCGGGTTTTTGCCGAAAAAAGCCAAGCCCATGGTAAGCCCAAAAGTCCCCATGGTAAGCCCTACAGGCTCGTGCTTTGCATGAACCAGCGCGCCCGCAACCAACAGCCCCGTAAGCCCGACATTAACCAATGCCGCACCAAAGCCGCCGGTGTAAATATAATCTGAAATTAAAATATCAACACCCGTAAATATTTCAAAAAGTCCTTCAAAAATCACCATCGGAGGGGCATAAAAAAAACCCGCGATTATAAACAACACGAATAGAAGAGAGTGAACACGGTACGGCTTTTTTAAAAAATCTTCTTGAAAACTCATTAAAAATCAACCCCCAAACGGATTATAACACCCGCTTGAGGGTTTATGCAAATTGTCTCTTGTTTTTTTATTCCACAGAGTAATCGTCGAAGTATCCGCGCACTAAGATAACGGGTGTACCTTTGTCGCCACTGCCGCCCATTAGGTCGCACAGGCTGCCTACTAAATCTGCGTATACGCGGGGGGTCGTGCCTTCGCGGTAGGAATCCGGGCCGACCTTTTTTTCCTTTATCATTTTGGTTACGGCTTCGCGTTTTTCGTCGCCTTTAAGCTCGCCGAAAACTGTGTCCGCAACCAATTTTATTTTTATTTCGTGTGGCTGTTGCCCCAACCGTTCTGTGTATCCGGGCGAAACAACGGGGTCTGCAAGTTCCCAAATGCCGCAAACGGGGTCTTTAAACGCACCGTCTCCGTAAACCATTACTTCCGGCGAAACGCCCGTTTTCTCTTTAAAGCGGGCTTGCACCGCCGTCACAAATTCTTGCGATTTATTTGGAAAAAGCTTTAGCGTCTCTTCGGTGGAAAGATTCGAGCCAAGTATGCCGTATTTGGAATTAAATCCGCTACCGTTTACGCTTTCGCTTAAAATATCCGACAGGGTGAAAACCTTTTCCGCCCCCGCTTTTAACAGCCTTTCGCGTGTTCTGTTACGGTTGTGAATTTCCGCAACCAAGACGTTTTTCGTATACTTCAAAATATCTCGCGGGTCGTTTGAAAAATATATCTGTATGTTGGGACTCACACTCTCATAAAGTCCCACATAATCCATGCCCGTGAAAGTGTGCAGATATTTCCCCGCCACTTCCTGAAATTCTTTTGCGGTAACAATTTTGCCCGCAAGCTTGTCCGCAACTTCGTCCATCAAATCTATATCCATGATTGGATTTCCAACTTCATCGTGCGGATAACTAAGCAAAATATGAACCTTCTCCGCACCCATCGCAACCCCTTTTAATATGTTCAAAAAACGATTGCGCGACAAAATCGGGTAAACCAGTCCAATTTCCGTCCCGCCAAATTTTGCCCTAACATCACTTGCGATATCCGAAATCTTTGCAAAATTCCCTTCCGCCTTGGCAACAATTGCTTCCGTCACGGCAATAATATCGCTTCCCGCAAGCTTTTTGCCCTCTGCGTCAATTACCCTCAAAACATTTTCTGTAACAATATCAACCAAGTCATCACCCGCGCTGATTATCGGCAATCTAATTCCCGCAGCAACCGTACCTGTTAAACGCATAACGAACTCTCCTTATTAAGACCTCTTCCGAAACATAGCAATGCCGAATCTGCGAGGCAATTTTTCGCAAGACAAGGAGGTGGCGACAACGCGAACGTGGAGCGTTCGCTAGGAGCAACCGACGCAGGATTGCGGAAAATTGACCGCAAAGATGGCGTTGATAGGTTTCGGAAGAGGTCTAGTATCATATTTTTTGAATGCACAAATTATATCACGAAATATATTTCCCGTGCAAAAAAAGATTGACAAAGCCCTTGATTATTATATAATTTCATACGGATTTGTACTTCGCAAATTCGCGCTAACGTAGCTCAGGTGATAGAGCAATTGATTCGTAATCAATAGGTCGGGGGTTTGAGTCCCCCCGTTAGCTCTTGAATGAAACCGCTTAAACACGGGATGTTTAGGCGGTTTTTGTTTTGGGCTGTGCGCGTTCAAAAAGGGCAAGAATGACTAATTTTACCCAGTCAAAAATCAGTCATCCAGTCAAAAATCAGTCAAAAAATACCTGAAAATAAAAAAAGCCTTTTCGGTTTGTGATTCCGAAAAGGCTTATGGGATTGCGTTGTGGTGTCGTGGTTTATGTGGTGCTTGCCGGAGTGGGCATATTCTCCGCGACGGCATCCAGCAACCCGGCGCGGTCGAACATCCGATGCACGACAAGAAGAATGCGCATCATGTTTTCGTCTATGTCTAGGTTGTCGGGGGTGCGGCCTGATAGGACTCGCATATCAACAAGCTGTTGCATTTCGGCTTGCGCCCAACTGGGCATTTCTTGAATTGTTCTGTAAACCATTTCAATTACCTCCTTCGATTTTTGTGGCTGTATACCAAAGAATTTGAATACCCCGTTTGCCAATGCTTCCGCCATAAGCGGGCGTCTGTCGCGTAGCATGGGTACGTCTTGGTGTGCGTTTGGGTTGGCGGTGATGAATGCAAGTTCCACCAGCACGGCGGGCATTGAGGTGCGTCGCAGAACAGAAAGCCCGCCGCTGTGCTGTGATTGGCTGTCCATTTTAACGCCACGGTCGCGCAGGCCTGTTGCCTTGATGAATTCGTCCATATTTAATGTAGACGCATTTGCGCCTGTCATAATGTACGTGCCGCCCTGCAAAAACGGCGGCGCGTTTAGGTCAACGGGTTTTTCTACCCAATTGTCGTCAACAAGTTACATTGTTTGGATAAGAATGGCGTCGCCAAACGCAAGCAATCGCCACGGCGTCCATGAAAAATTGTTCCATGTTCGCGTCCAAGTAAGGCCGGGGTTGTTGCTGTTGTTTCCCGCCGTGATTGTTTGCGTAATCAAGCGCGAGCCGCCAAGCAATTGCCCGCCCGAAACCGTTAGCGAACCTTGTCCGGACATCATAGCGGGCCCGCCGTCGCCCGTTGCAGACGAATACACATAGTTTCCCTCAGATGTAAAGGCGTCCAAGTTAAAACCGAGTGTGGAAATGGCGGCGAAGCCCGCCTGCACCCACGGTGTCCATGCGCTTCCGTTGAATGTTCGCGTCCATGATACGCCGTGTTTGTTGCTGTTCGCGGTTGACACAATCGTTTGTGATACCAGCCGAAATGCGCCGCCATCGCGAAAGCCGCCGACAACTAACAGCGTACCCTGCCCGTTCCATCCTTCAGGAAAATTGGAATCGCTCGCCTGCCCGGTTGTGGAATAATTGTAACTGCCCGGCAGTCTTACGTCGTTAAGGTCTGTTCCGCTTGGAAGCTCCGTGTTTACAAATCCTTGCGCCCGCCATTCGCCAAACTGCCCGTCTGCACTGCCGACACGTTGCCACAACACATTAATCTCTTCGCGTGACGCACTATGCGCAATGTATGTTTGCACGATAACAGACCCACCATCCGTCACCCCACCCGATACAACAAACACACCAAACGGTTGTGATATTAGCGGCGGTCTGTTTATAAGCGTGTTGAAATCAGACGATTGTATGATGTATGTTGCCGTAGTGGTAAGCGTATTTAGATTGGTTTCTGCCGCCATATCAAGGATGGGCGGCGCACTGCCACTGCCCGCCGTGGTAATCGTGCGCACGGTGACGCCCACGTTGGCGCGAACCTCCACGACTACCGCAAGCGTCCCCGCTTCATCCCGCACAAATGATTGCCCGGTTGAAAAATTTTCTGCGGTTTGGTTTGCAAGGTCGGTGAAGTAAACGTTCGTGTAGCCGTCAATCATTGTAGACAGCGGCGCGTCTGATTTTGATGTGTGAATCGTTCCTACTACTCGGTTTGTTTCGTTAATCGCGGCGTTTAACTCTTGGTCTTCCAGTAGGCGATTTTGCGCTTCCGTGTTCACCGCCGTTGTGATTTCCTCATGCCGCGCCGTAGCTTCTGCAAGTATCGCTTCCGTTAATGCTTCCGCACTCGCAAAACCCGTATGCCCGCTTTGGGCAAAGCCCAGATTGTCCAACAGGTTGTGCAGGGTTATTCCACCGCTTCCACCGCCGCCAAGTATTGCTTCAAGCAATGCCAAGAGTTTGTCCGCAATTTCCACTTCATTGTAAATATCTCCGCTTTCGGAAATTATCCGCCCGCTTCGTGCCGCAAGCGCGTTTGGGTCTTGCGTGATGTTCGCCACGGGCGGAACGCCCAGCGTTTTCGCAAACTTATCCGCGATATTTGTCACCGCGCCGTTTTCTGCAACCCGCCGCCCGGTTGCGGGGGTCATGCTGTTAATGTCCATGTTGTCACCCTTTCTGATTTCTGTATTAAAAAACCTCCGCGTGGGGCGGAGGTCGTTGACAAGTACGCAACTACACATATAATACATATATATGTTTGAGTGGGATGAGAATAAAAATCAACTGAATATTTTGAAGCACGGAGTTTCGTTTGAGTATGCGAGGCGTGTCTTTGACGACCCCAACCGTATAACCGTATTTGACGAGATGCATTCGCAAGAAGAAGACCGTTTCTTTTGTGTTGGCAAAGTTGACGGCGAAATACTAACCGTGCGTTTTACCGCAAGAGCCGACCACATACGAATTATTGGCGCGGGATATTGGCGACAAGGGAGGAAGCAATATGAAGGACGCAATTGAATATACAGACGCCCCGGAAGATATAACCGAAAGTCTTGAGCGCGGCGTTATAGTTCCAAATTTCCCGATTACTCCGCAGGGCGTCGCCGAATTTGCCGCAAGGCGGACGAAAAAACAAATAAGCATTTATCTTTCCGTTGAAACAATCGAAAAGTTCAAAGGCGCGGCGCAAAAAGACGGCAACCGCTACCAAACCATGATAAGCAACGTACTGGATACCTACGCAGTGCAGTTGTGATATCATCCCTAAAGCAACATTTGGGGCTTGCGCAATAACAAAAACGCAGTGTAGTTGTAGTGCAATGCTTCCCGGAACATTACGCGGGCGGTGTTCCTAGGCAGTGTCGACAATAGCGTATTAATTCCAGCCTGAAATGCAAGCGATTTGAACGGCGGCAAGATAAGATTTTGTATGTTTTGCGTAACGGGTGGC
>JGI24694J35173_10000012_pt1 | contig 154701 bp, 102 predicted proteins | sample TergutCo191P1_FD_35173 | JGI IMG/M metagenome (IMG submission 35173) | reverse complement strand
TCCATTCCAAGCGCCGAGAGGGTTTGAACCGATGTTGAAAGAACCGGAAGATAAAGAATGGATATGATTTTGAAGACAAGAGCAAGGACAAGGAAGAGAGCAAAGAAGTGTTGGTTCGCAACAAGCTGCGTCAGCGCAAGAGCGATTAGGAATAGAGTTGAGGCAACCGCAATTGATTGAGCAAGGAGTTCTAGGTGAACAGCAAGCAGAGTTAATGTATTGGATTGAGCAACAGCTGCTGGTTATTTTATCAGCTGTTGTGTTTCTCATATGCCCAGCTAGAACTGCAGAACAACAAGAAAAGCCTGCGTCAAAGAGAGAAGAATTAACACAGCCTAGAGCAAAGCAATCAATATTTGAGCAAACGCCATCAACGCAACAATACGCCCCCCCTTTTTGTGTCAAGAGGCATACCTAGATTAACCCGCTTTCTGCTAACTTCGTTTAAGGTGTGTCTTATGAACAACATGAGAATTACCATTCCCGCCATTGCCCCCACCAGCACCACCTCCACCGCCTCCGCCTCGTCGGCGAGTTTCCGGTGTTGTCTCTATCCTAGGATTGCAAATAGCAGTATGACATCCATGTTGACAACAAGCAAAGAATTGTCCACACCACTGTAGCATGTTGTTCATTCCTCGCAGTTGCGTTCCACAAGTTCTGCAACGAAAACAAGTGTCCGTTGTTCTTCTTCTCCCACAATTGCCACCACAAGTTATTTGCTGACTTCTCCCTTGAGAACCAGATTGGACACCGCCTGAGCCACCATTACCTGCGCCTTGGGAGCCATTGCCAGTGGTGTTAGTAGCAGAAGCGCCAGCGCCGCCGCCGCCGCCTGCAACGAGGTTGAAGCCTTTGCCAACTTTATTTGCGTGTGCATTATGCACAATACGCCCCAACGTGTGACATAAAACAATGAACGTGCGGTCTGAATACCCGTCCCATATGCAAAAATCTTCTTAAATACTCATTTCAAAAAGGTTGTGTGAATGGGGCACCAAAATCTTTTTATTTATGTCGCATAGTTATCTTTTTATTATGTTGCCTAGTTAGGATAGTCCTAGCAATAAAAAAACACGCTGATAAGATTCAACGTGTTTTTGATAGTTGTTTTTAAGCGGTTTCACTTAGCTTGCTGGCGTCTTCTAGTTTTACTGAGACTATTTTGCTGACTCCTTTTTCTTCCATGGTGACACCATAGAGGGTGTCGGCTAGTTCCATTGTTGGTTTTCTGTGGGTGATGACGATGAACTGAGTGTCTCTTGCAAACTTGTGAAGGTATTTTGCGAAACGTGCGGCATTTGTTTCATCAAGAGCGGCTTCAATCTCATCGAGAACTACGAATGGCATTGGACGAAGTCTCAAAATTGCGAAGAGTATTGCGATTGCGGTTAATGCCCTTTCTCCACCCGACAAAAGCGAGATTGACTGAAGCTTCTTTTGAGGCGGTTGAGCAATAATATCAACACCTGCTTCAAGTGGATTTTCAGCATCCAATAGGACTAGGTCTGCCGTTCCGCCCTCGAACAATTCATTGAATGTTTTTCTGAAGTTGACTCTGATTTGTTCGAACTTGTCGTTGAATCGAACAAGCATTTCATCGGACAATTCTTTGATTATTTTTCTAAGGTCTAGTTTTGCTTTTTCAAGGTCTTCTCGTTGAGTGTTGAGTTCATTGTAGGTCTCAAACAAAATCTTGCTGTCTTCAATTGCGTTGAGGTTGACATTTCCAAGATACTGCATTTGTCTTTTTAGTTTTGCGGCAGCTGCAATACCTTCATCAAGGTCATAATTTTCTTCTTTGAAAGGAACACACTCTTCATATGTCAAGCCATATTCTTCCGCGACTCTTTCTTTCATGACGTCAATGTCAGTGTCAACTTTGACGAGAAGAATTTCTTCGTGAGATTTTGCTTCATGCAAGCGTTGAATTTCTTGCATCAATTGCACTCTCCCAGCTTCAAGGCTTTGGAGTGCTTCTTGATTTTTCGATTTGAATTCATCAAGGTTCGCAAGTTGTTCTCTGATCTGGTTTGCTCTTTGACTGTTTTCTGGGTTTGACAAATTCGTCAAATTGTTGAGTATGCCATTGATTTTTTCAATCGTTTGATAACTCTCTTCTTTTGTCACCAGATTAGCTTCAATTCTCTCGCTTGCACTCAAGATTTCATCTTGCAAATGAGAGATATTCTGCTCATAAGTTTGCATTTCATGTTGAACACTTGAAAGCGACAGCTTCGCATTGGTCATAGCTTCGCTTAGGACGTCTCTTTTCTTTCTCAATGAGTCGAATTCGGCTTTCTTTTTTTCACCGTCTTCAAGCGCTTCTTGTTGCGATTCTTTCGACATCTTTTCAAGCTCGCCAACTGATTCGATGTCTTTTGTTATTGTTGCATGTCTTTCTTTTTGCTCATTCAACTCTGTTTCAAGACTTGTGCTGAGAGTTATTTCCTCGTCCAAAGACGAATGCAATTTTGAGAACGCTTCTGTTTTTGTTGCAAGTTGGATTTCTTTTTCATGAAGCATATTACGCATACTTTTTAAATCCGCCGTTAGCCCTTGCGTCAAGTCCGTTTTTTCTTGTTTTTGTTTTATTAATTTTTCGACTTCTGAAAGAATGTTTTTGAGCCCTGCTTCCAATTCACTGATTTCTCTTTCATAGCCGAAAATATTCGTGACTTCTGATTTTTTTGAACCACCCGTAATCGCACCCGACGGCTGAATAATATCCCCTTCAAGCGTCACAATTCGATGAGCGTATCCTGTTAATTTTGAGATTGAAATTGCGTTGTCAATGTTGTCGACAAGGAGAGTTGAGCCGAGAAGTGCTTTGAAAATTGGTGCAAATCTTTCGTCACACTGAACAACGTCATATGCCGTTCCCAAGACTCCCCTCATTTTCAACACTTCTTTTTCATTAAGAGTTCGAGGTTTTGCTGATGCAAGTGGCAAGAATGTCACTCTTCCATATTTTTGGCACTTCAAATATTCAATCAAGAATTTCGCATCTTCTTCGTCAGTGGTCACGATATTTTGAACCGCTCCGCCGAGCGCGACTTCAATTGCGATCTCATGGGCTTTTTCAACTTTCACGAGATGAGCGACAACACCATGAAGTCTTTTTGAGAGTTCTTTTTTTTCAGATGCATCTTTTAATAATTTTTTGACCGCGTGATGAAAACCTTCAAGGTCATTTTGCATTTGAGTCAAAATGCCTAATCTGGTGGTGTGAGTGTAGTATTGTTCGTTAAGAGCGTTGAGTTTTTTCTCAGTGTCTTCAATTTCATTATATAGCGCTTGTCTCGTTTCCGCTTTCACGTCCATTTGACGAGTCAACTTTTCAATGTCATCTTTAAAAAGGTTGCAATCTGCTTCAAGCGTCGCAAGCTCCCTTTTTTCGACGTCCATTTTGTCAGTGATATATTTCAATCTTGATGCAAGCTCGATGGTCGATTTGTCAAGACTTTCCTTTTCTGCAAGAAGTCTTGACATGTTGCTTTTGATGTCACCAGCACGCTCTAGTGCATTAATAAGAGCGGTGTGGCGAAGGTTTTCGGCAACTTCTTTTTCTGTTATTTCTCGAGCAACTGCAACATAATCGTTTGTTCTCGTTTCAACTTCGATTTTGAGTTTCTCAATTTCAGTGTTGCATTTTGTTTTTTCAACGGTGTAATTTGAAACCTTTTCTATTGCAATTTTGTTTGATTGCTCAAGTGCATCGTTTTCAATATCCGCTTTTTCAATGCTAAACTTCAAGTTTTGCAACCTTTCATTCAACAATCTCGCTTCTCCTGCTTGTTTTTCAAGTCCAACGGTGAGCGACATCAACTCCTCACGAAGTGATTCAATTCTTTTGTCAGAGTTTGAGATTTGGGCAAATGCTTCGTTGTATTTCTCGCTTGTCTCTTCGCTTTCTTTAATTCTTAGTTCAAGGTTTTCTTTAACACCATCAAGCCTTTCACTGATTATTTGTTTTGCGTCATTCGCCGTGTCGTATTGATAAATATATGTATTAATTTCGACATGTTTGAGTTTGTCGCGAAAATCAAGCCATTTTCTTGCATTCTCGGATTGTTTTGTCAATGGATCCAGTTGTTTTCTTTTTTCTTCAAGGATGTCAGTTAAGCGCATGAGGTTGTCCTCAGTTCTGACAAGTTTTCTCTCCGCCTCTTTCTTGCGTGCTTTGAATTTCAAAATTCCAGCCGCTTCTTCAAAAATTTCACGTCTTTCTTCAGGTTTTGAAGAAAGAAGTTCATCAATCTTTCCTTGTCCGATTATTGAATATCCTTCCCGACTCATTCCAGCATCTCTGAGAAGGTCAACAATATCTTTGAGTCGACAGTTGGCTTTATTGAGAAGATATTCGCTCTCGCCAGAGCGATATAACCTTCTTGTTAGGACTACTTCTTTGTAGTCAAGCGATGGGAAAATTTTTTCAGTGTTGTCAAAAAAAAGATTAACTTCGCAAAATGACAACGATTTTCTGTTTTGGGTGCCGTTAAAAATAAGATCTTGCATGTTTGAACCGCGAAGTGATTTCGCGCTTTGCTCACCCAGAACCCATCTTATGCTGTCGGCAACATTGCTTTTTCCACAACCATTAGGCCCGACAATCGCTGTCACGCCTTTTTCAAATTTTATTTGTAGTTTGTCCGCAAAGGATTTGAACCCCGCGACTTCTAGTTTCTTGAATTTCATTTCTCTCTTTTGCAATGCACAATCCAATGCACAATTTATTGTTCCTAATTTTTATTAATTCAGCGTAAGAAGCAATGATTAAGTCCAATGTCAAAACTAACGAGAGGGTTTAATCATTACTTGCCATAACATGTCACGCATAACATAGATTTTTTGTTGTTTTTTGACCACTATTCAATACCATAAGCCTTGACCACTTTTTCTGATGCTTTTCTTTCCGCATCTTTTTTCTTCTTCGCAAGTCCACGATATTTTTCATTTTCAATAGTAATCAAGCAACTGAACAGTCCGCGTTTATCGCGTTTTTGAGAAATCACTTTTTCAAATTGTTTTCCATTGTCGCCCTCCGACCATTCTTTGAGAATTGAAATGGCGTTTTTTGTTATTAATGGTTCAATAGTTTTCAAAAGAGGTCTGCATGAATCAAGACTTCTTGAGTCGTAAAAAATCGCCCCAAGAATCGCTTCAAATATATCCGACTTTTTTTTCTCTTCTAAAACTGTCCCTTTTGCGCAAAGGTAATATTTCTCCAGTTTCAATTTCTCAACTGCTTTTGCAAGTGGTGTCGCAGATGCCATACCTTCAACGAACTCTTTCAACTCTCCAACATCACACTTTTTCACCCGAACAACCCCGACAATGTCGTCCTTTTCAAGCCCAAGCGAATAGGCTTCGTCTGTCGCGAGCAAATTCAAAACTCTGTCACCCAAAAATTCCAATCTTTCATTGCATTCAAGATGAGGGTTTTCATGGGTGAAAGAAGTGTGGGTTAATGCTTCCACTAAAGTATTTTTGTTAGTGAATTGATATCCAATTTTGTCTTCAATTTGCTTAATTTGTTTTTCGCTTAATGACATTTTTTTGCTTCTATTCTTGCGTTGACTCTATTTTCTTTTCGCCTTGAACGCCTTCTCTGATTTTTTCAATCAAATTCGCTTTATCCATATCAATGACTTGTTGAATTGATGCGGCGATGCTTGTTGCTTTTGATGAACCATGAGACTTAATTAGTATTTTTTCAACACCCAAGAACGGCGCTCCGCCAAGTTGAGAGTAGTCCATCATGCCTTTGAATTTCTTGAACGCTCCTTTCATGAACATCGCGCCAATTTTTGCACTAGTCGATTCCATAATAGTGTCTTTCAATCTCTTCATAATCATTAGTGCAGTTCCCTCAACACTTTTCAAAAGAACATTCCCAATGAATCCATCTGCGACCAAAACATCATAGTTTCCGCTAAGAGCGTCTCTCGCTTCCATATTTCCAACAAAATTAATATCCATCTCTTTTAGCAATGGAAATGCTGCATGCGTCAGTTCATTGCCCTTTTTGTCTTCAACTCCGACATTAACAAGTCCAACTCTTGGGTTTTCAACACCTCTGCTTTGAGCATAGATTGAGCCCATCATCGCAAATTGAGTCAAAAATTCTGGCTTACAGTCAACGTTTGAGCCTCCATCAATGAGTGCAACATGTCCGCCTAGTGATGTTGGAAGAAGTGGGCAAAGTGCTGGCCTTGAAATACCTTTGATTCTGCCAACTTTAAAAATTCCACCAATCAAAACCGCCCCTGTGCTACCCGCCGAAACCATTCCAGCAACATCATCATCTGACTTTGTTCTCTCAAGCGCTTTAACCAGCGATGAATCCAGTTTTTGCTTAATCGCATTACTTGGCGCATCATGATTAGTGATAACTTCGCTCGCATGAACTATTTCAACGCGCGAATAATCAACGCCACTATGTTTTTTTAGTTCCGCTTCAATTAACTCCTTGGAACCTGTTAGAACCAAACTCACATCTTTTGTTTTCTCTAATGCCAAAACACACCCCGCAACTATCTCATGCGGAGAGTTATCGGCGCCAAAAATATCAACTACTACTTTAGGCATATTTCCTCCATAACACTTCCAAAAAAAGTGTCAGTAATTTTTTCTGATTATTCGTTTTGATTATTCAGCTGAAGTGTTTTTGTCAACTGAAATTTTTTGAACACCGTCATAATATCCACAGTGCTTGCAAATGCGATGACTTTGAACGAACTCATGACATTGAGAACATTCGTTGATTGTTGGCTTTTTTACTTTGAAATTTGCAAATCTTGAATTAGTTTGCATTTTTGAAGCCTTATGCTTAGGTACTGCCATTTTTATTTCCTCCGTGCGCATGACAATCTCGCCACAACGCTCTAAACTTTAAAACAATTTCTTGTTTTAAAAAATTTTTATTTTCTTAGAAGTTTCTCTTTTTAAAACATTTTCCAACCCTTAAAAAGACACAACCTTTCAATTATACAGAACAGTAAAATGCTTGTCAAGCATCTTTGATGCTTTTATGAGAAATTTTTTTGACTAGTAACTCCCTAACAGAGGAATCGAAGACCCCTATCAACAGTCTTCGACTGCTCTGTCGGGTTCTACTTATATTCGCATTCAACTTATATTCGCATTCAACGTTGGAAGAGTCAAAGACCCTTGCCGAGCATTTTAAATGCTTTTGTGAGAAATTACTTTTACAAGAAATCCCCCAATAGAGGGGCGAAGACCCCTGTCAAGCATCTTTGATGCCTTTGTCGGAGAAGTTCTCTTAATAGTAATCTCTCACAAATGGGCTGAAAGCCCTTGTCAAGCATCTTCAATGCTCTTGTCGGAGATTGCTATTATTAGGAACATCCTCACAAAGGGGTCGAAGACCATTGTCAACAGTCTTCGACTGCTCTGTCGGGTTCTGCGTATATTTGCACTCTCCGTCAAGAGGGTCGAAGACCCTTGTCAAGGATTTAAACCCTTTTGTGGGAAATTTCTTTTTCCAGAACTCCAAGACAAAGCGATCAAACATTCTAATCTCCTATTTCTTCAATCTTGACCATGCCATTTTGGGCAACCACTTTTGACTTCCCAGTTGGAACTATGAAGTAGTATTTTGTGCTTTCTTTTTTTGACGCAATGTTGATGTTAAAAGTTATGTTTTGCTTTGCTGTGACGACAAATTCGCACCCGTTTTGATTAAGCAAAAAGTTTCTGACTTTGAACTTTCCTCCGCCTCCCCTAATCGTTGTTTTTTCATCAATAATCAGAATCGTCAACTCATCATTAATGTCAATGCTGTAGGTTTTGCCAAGAAGTTTTAAATTCGTTATTGAATTTGTTCCCATGACAAAAGTTCCAAAGCGAATTGAATTAGGTCTTCCATCGCCAAAATATTCAATGTCAATAATTTCTTGCATTCCGATTAATGCAAGCATATTTCCATTTGACGAAAGATGGTCTATTGACTTTTTGTAACGCTTTCCAGTCGGAAGATACATCGAGTAGTTCTCCACATTATGCGTGACATTGTTTGACCAAAGGCGTGCGCATTTAAGTGCAAACTCACCCGCTGTCTCATCAAGGCCATAGCGAACAAGCCCTTGATAAACAAGATAGTTAACATAAGGTATTATGCTTCCTCGATACTCAAAATACGGCGGATTTCGAAGAGCGTTGTTGCTCATCTTCCCCTTTTTTCCAAACTCAAGATGAGACGCTGAAAGGGTTGGAATAATATAATTTGTCCAGAATTTTTTTGGATTTTTTAGATTTCCAATAAGTTTTTCCAATTTTTTGGGACAGTTTACCGCCCCTGCAATGAGTGGATAAAAACTTGTTGCTCCAACACTCTCCGCCCAGTCTCCAGTGACATAGCGGTTCATGTAGAGCCCTTCTTCCTCATTATAAAAAATCTTGTTAATAACGGCAATTAATTCGGTTTTCGCTTTTTTATATTTTGCTTTTTCGCTTGCGTCGTAATATGAAAGAATTCTTTCAATAATATCAAACGCAAGAAGTTTGAGACATGTCAAATCAAGTGAGTACATCGGATAATCAATCCCATTACCATTTTTCAATTCTTTCAAAGGAGAATCATTCCATTTATAGGCAACTTCATTCTTCGTCTCGTCTGTTGTCGTTATGAAATTACTGTCTGGAGGATAAAGTTTTGAAAGTGCTTTATAGAGCTTCATGAGTTCTAGCTTGTCCTCAGCATGACAAAAAGTATGCCAAAGACTAAGTGGCGCCAGAATTTTGTCTTGAACAGTATACATTAATTGGTCTTTGACTTTTCCAATTTCAGCATAAGTTCCGAGTATTGCACTGCAATTTTCATCCACCCCTTTAATGTCAAAATGTTTGTTCAAGTTCGTTCTGTGGGGAGAAAAAATATCCTTCATTAAATAGGGGTAATATATTCTCGACCACATGACCGAATTAAGCATTCGTTCGGTCGATGCCCCAAGAGCCCCGTTTCCGTGCGTTTTATTGACCCCATAGCGAAGTTCGCTCTCTTCAATCAGCTTTTTCGTCTTGTCAAGACGCGGAACTTCCGCCTCAAAAATATCTTCATTCCCAACAACAGCATAAAGATAAACACATGGTTGAATATCACTAACAACAAACTCCATAATCCCTTCATTAAATGCACCATTCGCACTGTCAAGGGGCTTGAAATAACTGTGAGCAAGAAAATATTCTTCGTCGTCGTTGTCTTTACCGTCATAGACAACTTTGTAACGCTCGCGAAAAACTGCGTTTGTGTCAGTTAATGACACCTCACCCGGGAGAATTGCAATTCTTGGACTTCTTCCTTTGACGGTTGAATCTTCCAAAGACAGCTCTCCATTAAAACCATAAACTGGATAAAAAATAACTTGAACTTTTAGTTTTTTTCTCGCCGATATTGCAAGAACCATGCTGTCATCTTTTTGCTTGACCCATTTGACTGAAAGAGGCCCAGACGAAAAGTGGGCAAAACTACCATCCGTCGTGTTTGCACACCCAAGCCCCATATTTTGAGCAAAATCAGCCCCGTCCAGCCATTTTTTTCCATTAAAATAACTGACTTTTATTCCCCAAAGAGAACCTTTTTTTCCAACGAGCATAGCACCATTGACCGCAGAATAATCGTATCCCGCGCCTTGAATGTACTTTCTTGGAAAGTTCTCCTCAGTTATTTCTTTACCCTCGTTCTTCTCTTCATGAAACTTGTCAAAAAAAGGAGGTCGAAAGGTAAAACCATATTCTTTGTTAATATATTTCATATTTGTTTATTTTTTAATTATTGATTGATTGTTGTTTGCTGTTGTTTGATTGTCACCCAAAACATTATAATGTGATTTGCAAAACTTGACTTAATCCCGAACTTGCCCATTTCCCACGACCAATCGCACGAACTTGAATATTAACAACACCTCGATGATTTCTTAATTCAGGCACTAAATCCGGAGAGAAAAAATCGAGACTCCAAGTCATCATCGTGTGGTTCAATCTTCTTCCTGTCAAAACAATTTCATACCAACTCGCACCCTCAACCTCATTCCAACCTATTGTCATAAAACTTCTTCCTCCACTTTCCCATGTGTGTCGAACATAAACATCCAAAGGAGGATCTAGTCGATTAACATAAAAATACACTTCATTGCTAAGTTCACTGTTGATTAATGCATTTGAATCTTCAGATGCCAATGCTCGAACAGCAATAGTATTGCGACTGCCCACTTCAAATTCTGGAAATATCCACATCCCCATGTTAAAGTCAGTGCTGCCATGCCATAACTCCACCTCAAGGCACTCTCCATTAAGAATAACATTGAAACCTTTGCTGTGATAAATCTTTTGCCAACGCACTTGATTATTCTCAAATCTTAAAATAGGAGTGATAAGAGCAATTCTTTCCCCTAATGGATATCTTGACATTTCAGAGGTTGAATTGGAATAAATTCTTCCAGTGCTTGCTCTTTCTCTGCCTGTTGAAATTGCAGTCACATTAATTCCCCACACTATTTCAATGCAATGCTCACCAATGTGTTCATTGATATCAAAATTGGTTTCATTTGTGTCGAATGTGAAATCAACATATGGATAAGGAATTGATTGCAATCGAATGACATAACCCTCAGAATAATCAATAGCGTTCCATGAGACTCTTCCATTTTCATTGACAACAATATTTGTCTGAGGCAATTCAGTGTGGCGACTAAGCCATACTCTTTGACGAGGAGAATTTCGTCTTGATCTATCACTAATTGCGACCACCGAAAGCATTATTTCATCAAAACGATAAACACAAAAAACTGGTTCTGTGACAGTTTCAAAATAAAAATGACTCCATCCTAGCTTAGCTTGCTCACTTTGATAAACCCTAAAACTTGTCGCCCCCTCAACCTCATCCCATGTCATGACATTGTTGCGAAAATCAAATTGAAAATTTTTCAAACCGTCCACTCTTGGCAGAAAAAAACATCCACTCGAAAAAGTAAGAACCAAAAAAAGCATTAATGATAAAAATATTTTTAGTAATTTTTTCATAGTCATTCTTTCAAGCTTCAACATTTCAAATCATTATACTTAAAGTTTCAAAAAAAGTCAAGCATTTTCAATGCCTTATAAATTTTGATAATATCAACGTTTTGTTTATCATTTTCTACATACTATGCCACACATAACTGACTAAAATTACCGTCCAGAAACATAAAACTCGCCTGTTTTAGCAGTTGGGCTTGAGACAAACGATATATCTTTGTCTGGCCAAATCTGCTTGCAATCACTAATAAATTCATTGAATGCAGAAATTTGTTTTGAAAAATATGGGCATAATGCGATAAATGCTTGAGTGTGGTCGCCTTCTGAAAAAAGTCGTTTCAATCCTGCTTTCATTTTTCTCATCATGTAGTTTTTTGAGTGAATCCTTCCCCCACACTCATCACAATCATCCAAAAGATACTTTCTCAATTCATTGCCCATTTTCTTTCTTGTTAATGCAACAAGACCAAAACCAATACTCCCCATAACACGAGTTTTAACTCTATCTTGAGCAACCTCTGAGCGAAGAAGATTCAAAACATCATCAAGTTGCTCTTCAGAATACATATCAATAAAATCGACAACAACTAGCCCACCTGTGTTTCGAAGTCTCAGTTGCCTTGCTATTTCTTTTGCCGCTTGCATGTTGGTTTCATATATCGTCTGCTCATGATCAACCCCTCCAACAAATTTGTGGGTGTTGACATCAATTGCAGTTAATGCTGTTGTTTTGTCAATATTAAGCGTTCCTCCGCACCCTAGTGTCACTGTTTTTTCAAGGAGTTTATCGAGTTGTTTTATCACACCAAATTCATCTAAAATATCAATTTTGTCATTGTGATATTCAATAAGATTATGGAAAGACGGATGATGAATTTTGCACTTTTCTTTTAATTCATTTGTTGTTTTTTTGTCATTGCAATAAATTTTTTCGATATTTTTGCTTAGTATGTCACGCACACATCGCAAAAGAAGGTTGTCTTCAGAATGAATCAGTCCGATTCCACTCTCCAAATACTTCTCTGTCACCACCTTGGAAAGCTCTCTCAAAACCTTCGCTTCTTTCTCAATTTCTGAAACACTTTCTTCCATGCAAAGAGTTCTTGCAACAAATCCATCATTAGGCTTCTTGATTTTTTCAATAACTTTTAATAGTCTATGTCGAGTTTCAGCATCCGTTATTCTTCCCGACACACCAGCAAAATCAATTTGCGGAAGATAGAGTAGTAATCTTCCCGGAATCGAGATATTTGTTGTAACCATCGCCCCCTTGTCTTTAGTTTCTTCTTTTGTCACTTGAACCATAACAAAGTCTCCCTCATTAATTTTGTGAGACTTTTCTTTATCATGAGTTTCTCCAATAAATAAAAATGCGTTTTTATTGAGTCCTATATCGACAAATGCTGTTTCCAATCCTGGCAACACATTAACAACTCTACCTTTATAAATATTTCCCGTCAATGAATAATTGTGATTAAACTCAACATAAAACTCATTCAAAAGCCCCCCTTCAATAAGAGAGACTGAAGACATATTTTCTTGAACATCAATTAGAATAGTTCCTTTGTTTGTCATGTTTTCCTTTTTGGTTTTCGACATAATTTTTATAAAAGACCTAATTTTTTATGAAAAGTACTTTTTATCGAAATCAACGCCGTTTTTGTCGTATGTTTTGATTTTTGTTATTAATTTCACCATACTATGCGTGGCAGAGTTTGTTAAAATTTGTTTTGACATAGCGTCTGCCCGCAAATTTTCATTGCCATAACCCAACTGCATTTTTAGTTTATTTTCATTTTGGGATAGTTTAAAAATTGAATTTCGAACATTTTTTGTTTTCCTTTGTCCGGTTTTATCAATCCTTGTCAACAAAAACTCGTCTTTTTTTAAAATCGTGTTCTTGAGGTCAAAATATGGCAAAACCTCATCAAATTCAACAACATAATCCGCTCTTCCGCAATTTGCGGCAAAATTTGGATCTCCGTCAACTGTTTTTGTTTTCAAAATTTTTATGCCTTTCGGAAGGTTTTCATTTAGTTTGTTCTTCACATCTTCCGCAGTTTCAGAAGTCGAAACACAAAAATATTCCGCCCTACTTGCAACACCAAGTGGCAAAGGCTGACAAAAGAAAAACAAGGCATGCGGATTAAACCCCTCGGAATAATTAACCTTAAGACCCGAACGCCTAAAAGCCATATTGAACACCCTCATAATATCAAGGTGCGGAATAAATTCACGCATATTAACTTTTTCAAATTTTACTATTACCATTTTTTTTAGTTACACAACTCACAACGATCATCTCGCATTATTTCGTTATTTTAGAAAACCAGAAATTAAATACTCTCGCTTTGTTCTTCTCTTAATTTGTAAGCCTTTTCGCGCTCATTTTCAAGAAACTCTTGCGAAACTCCAACCGAAATATTATTCCATGGCAATTCGCCCTTCAATTCTCTTGTTAATTCATTTGGATCTAGTCCATTTTTTTTCAGCGCTTCAATCCACTTGTCATAATGAAACTTGTCCGTCCATGCATCAAAATAACAACCACTTCGATAAGCATCTTCAATAACATTCGACATCTCTCTTCCACTTCGACACAAAATCGCTTCTATTTGCGAAGATTTCGCATCATGATAACTATATTTCACACCCAATTTGCGAAGTTCAAATTTAAGATAATTCTGTGTTTTCATCACCTCTTCAAGATGCATTTGTCCCTCTCTTTGAAACGGGGTGAATGGTTTTGGAACAAACACAGAACTTGAAACAGTGAGTCTTAAAGACTTTTTGTTGGTTGCATATTGCTTGTATGTCCACTTGATTTTTTTTGTCAGACTAATAATTTCTTTGACATCCTCTTCAGTTTCAGTTGGCAACCCAATCATAAAATACAACTTCACACCGCTATAACCACTTTCAAACGCTTTTTTGCAAGACAAAAGAATATTCTCTTCTGTTATGTTTTTTTGAATAACATCTCGCAACCTTTGGGTTCCAGCTTCAACTGCAAATGTCAACGAACTCTTTCTCGCCCCATCAATAAATTCACTTTCAAAACTATCAACCCTTGTTGACGGAAGTGCAATATTGACTTTTTTCTCGTCTGCAATCGGCTTCAGCTTCTCCAAAAGCTCCTTCAAATGTGGATAATCACATGTTGAAAGCGATGAAAGTGAGATTTCATCATAACCTATGTCTGACATAACTCGTGAAGCAAGGTCAATCAAGGTGTCAACTTTGCGAAATCTCATCGGACGACAAATAAATCCAGCTTGACAAAACCTGCACCCTTTTGCACACCCTCGAAAAACTTCCAAAACTGCACGGTTATGGACAACCTCCAAATTCGGCAGTATCACTTTCGTTGGGAAATATGTTTTGTCGAGGTCTTTTACTTGTGCTTTTTTCACTGACTCTTGATTCAGACTTGTAACAAAAACGCCCTCAATTCCTGCCACAATTTTCAAAAAATCACTCTTTCTATACGTTCCATTATTCTTCAATTTCGTGTATTCATCACACAGTTTTGGAAGAACTTCTTCACCATCTCCAATCAAAAACAAGTCGAAAAAATCGGATATTGGATGCGGATTAACTGCACACGGCCCACCACCTATAACAAGTGGAAATTCTTCACCTCTCTCACTCGCTCGGAAGGGTATGTTTGCAAGGTCAAGCATGAAAAGAACATTTGTGTAGGACAATTCATATTGCAGAGAAAAGCCTATTATGTCAAATTGTTTTGCTGGAGTTTTTGACTCAAGCGAATAAAGTTCGACGCCATTTTCTCTCATGAGTTTCTCCATGTCAAACCATGGAGAAAACGCAAACTCACATGAAACATTTTTCTTCTCGTTCAAAAGGTGATATAGTATTTTTATTCCCAAATTCGATAGCGCAACGTCATAAACATCGGGAAAACACATCAAAAACTTGCAGTCCGCGTTGTTTTTGACTTTGGGCGCATTAAACTCACCCCCGATGTATCTCGCAGGCTTGTCAACAGTTAATAAAAGGTGTTTGATTTTTTCAAATGACATGATTATCTAAAAGACAGCAAATGCTGTCCAAGTGAGCATTTTTTGACAATGAAAGTTTGTGTGGGCACCATAATCAAGGAACTAAAAAAATTTAAGGAATGATTAGGAAAAGACATCGACCTTGCTATTCTAAAAAACTATATCAACGAAACACCAAGAAGAATATCACATACAAACGACAAATTTGAACATAAATTTTCACTCGCTAGTTTCGTTAAGAATATGCCACTTACTATCTGAAATTTTAACGTTATGCCAAAATCAATGCGTGAACACTGTGCATTAACTCCGAAAAGACCCTTCTTGGAACTTTGTTTGCAGGTAATGTTGGAACCTTTTTTGTTGAAAGCTTTCCTTGAAGTCTGACCGCATCTTGTTCAGAGTGAAGTTTTATTTGCGCGATTGTTCTTCCTTTTATTTCAAAAGTTATCAAGAACCCTTCTATTACTTTTCCGATCGAAATCTCCCCATCATCATCAAAATTATTGACTCTAACAAAGCCATAATCTTTCATTTTATTAAGAATTTTTTCACCATCAACCATTGTTCCTTGCAATCTTAGAATGACCCCCGTTGTTAACTCTCTTCCTTCGGCAACATAAATTTTTCTTTTGACTTGTTCAAGGTCTTGTGAAATCGCGAGCCTTTTAATAATGTCATACTTACTCGGAAGTTCAGCCATATGAAGAACGCGAATATATTTTCCTTTTTCCAAAATTAATTCTTTATTGTCGAGGTTATAAGTTTTTCCTTCATGGATTATCATGACTTCGCGAAGTATGTCTGACATACTATTATCAAAGACAGCAAAAAACAGTTGTTCAGCGACTTTCAAGTGACCTTCATTTGCCAAAACCTCTTTTTGAAACTCACCAACACCCCAAACCCTTCCTCGAACCATTGCATCTTCAAAATACTGAAGTGGGCTCAAGTTATGGACACTTTTCACTCTTTCTTTTGTTGCAGTGTAATCTTTTGTTATAATTTTTTGGACACTTTGAGACGATTCATTTTTTGTGATAAAACTCAAGAACTCCGAACATGATGGGTCATTTTTTGACATCAATAATAGCTTTACTATTTCAGATTTTGTTTTCGCATCCGCTGTCATATAGAGGTCTTTTAACATAGACGCATAATTAACATTATACTTCAAAAGCCATTTTCTTATTTCTCTCTTGTTTGTCCCCGAAAAGAAAATCAGTCTCTCCACAAGCAAATTAAAAGTTCTATCCGCATCAACTTTCATAAGAACATGATAACATCTTAGTCCGACATCATATTCAGTCAATATTGCAAGCACTTTGTCATAGTTCTCAGTTGCTTTTTTTAGAAAATAAGATTCTACTGTTGTTTGCCACGCCTGCAACTTGTCATACTCCGTGTAATAAACTCTCACCAAAAGCGGAGCAAACTCATCTTCAGTGATTCCAACTTCATTTGCTATGTCCAAAAAAAGATTAAATTTTCGAGCGTCCAAATGAGTCAACCCACCCGCTTTCGTGACAAAATCCAAGTTGGCATATTCCTTGTTAATCGTCCCACATGAAATAACAGCACACAACTCTTCAAATCGTGACTTTGACAAAAGGTATTTCAGCAAATCTTTCTTTTGTGCATTATTGGTTTCGTTTGAAAAAAATTTCTGCCCCGTTATGAGCCAAACCGCTTCATTAAACGCAGTGTTTTCTTTTGGTGTTTTTAACATACTAAATTATTTTAAAACAAATTATATAATTTGTCAAGCATCTTTGATGCTCTTGTCGGAGAAGTTCTAGTAAAGGAAATCTCTCACAAATGGGCTAAAAGCCCTTGTCAACAGTCTTCAACTGTTCTGTTGGGTTCTGCTTGCATTTGCATTCAGCGTCAAACTGGTTGAATACCCCTCAAGCATCTTTGATGCTATTGTGGGAGATTGCTATTATTAGAAACATCCTCTCACAAAGGGGTCGAAGACCCTTGTCAAATCTTTTTGTTTAGTCAATTAACGCTCTTAAAAACCAATAATATAAAAATTTTTTTAAGCTAAAGATAATTTTAAAAATGCGAACAGCAAAACACCTTCGCACTTTTTTGAAACTAATTTTCCAATTTCATAATTTTGTCAATTCTTTTTTGGTGTCTTTCTTCTTTTGAAAATTGAGTTGCAACGAATACATCGACTATGTCGAGCGCCAACCCCATTCCAACGACCCTCTCTCCAATTGCAAGAACATTTGCGTTGTTGTGAAGTCTAGTTGCTTTGGCTGAAAAAGTATCCGAACAAACCGCGGCCCTTATACCTTTCATTTTGTTCGCAGTCATGCTCATTCCAATGCCAGTTCCACAAACGAGAATTGCAACATCGCTTTCGCCTTTTTGGACGCTTTCACACGCTTTTATTGCAAAATCCGGATAGTCAACCGCGATTGTGTCAAACGCGCCAAAATCATTTGTTTTGACACCTTTATCTCTGAGATGTTCATTAATTTTTTCTCTTAATGCCACAGCCGCGTGGTCAGATGCTAATGCTATTTTCATTTTTTTCTCCTTATTTGTTTGGTTATTTATTTTCATGATTTTTCATGAATTCTAATAGTTCATTCAACGAATACTGCAAGTCTTCCGCTGTCCTCAAATAAACCGAATTTTCCATCATATAAGGATCAGAAACATCTCCCAAACGAGATATGTCAGACATACTATGACATTTTTCGCTTATTTTTTCATTAATAACAGCGTTTTTATGACGTTCTGTCATGCAAATCACAAGATGAGCTTTTTTCAAAAGACTATCGGTTGCTTTTTTTGATTTGTGCTTTTTTACTAACATACCCAGTTCTTTAAGAGCATATTTTGAGCCTTCACTCATACCACATCCAACTTCAGCATGAGTCCCACAAGACGAGGTTGAATATTCCTTATCGAGTCCATTTTCTTTCAAGATTGTTCGAAAAATCACCTCCGCCATTGGCGAACGACAGGTGTTACCCGTGCAAACAAACAAGATGTTTTTTTTGATAGTTTTTGATTTCGTTGTTGTGTTTTTTTTCATAATTCACTCTCTCAATTACGCACGCTAATTGCCTTGTGCGGCCTTTTTTATTCTATTGTTGATTGCTCTTCCAATACCAGAATCTCTTGCCAATTCACAAACAATCACTTCATATCCATCTTCGTCTGCCTTTCTAAAATTAAGGAATAGGTTTTTTGCATATTCTTCTGCGTTCATACAATTTTTCATGGATATAATTTTCACCTTTTTTCCCCTAAGCCCAACAGGCAAAATTGGATACCCGCCATTCTCAATGAAGATGACTTGTGCTTTCGGGGCATAATGTCGATATTTCATTCCGGGACAAAGTGGAGTTTCACTTTTCGTCAAAACATCGACTTTTTCGCCTAAAAACACCTCTATTTCCTCTTTTGAGATCTTTCCTTCACGAAGTATGCGTGGCATAGTATTGGATAAATCAATGACTGTGCTTTCAATTCCAATTTCACACTGCCCTCCATCAAGGACATACTGAAGGTTTTCTTTGAAATCATTTTCGACGTGAGTCGCGATTGTTGGACTTGGTGAACCCGAAATATTTGCAGATGGAGCAACAATTGGAGTCCCCGCACACTTAATCAATTCAAGTGCGCTTTTGTTTTTTGGCATCCTTATCGCCACTGTTTTTAGTCCCGCTGTCGCTATGTCGGGGACTTTGTCTGATTTATTCAAAACAATACTAATCGGACCCGGCATGAATTTTTGCATTAATTTCAATGCCTTATCAGGGACTTCTTTCACAAGTTCATTAACTTGTGAAATGTCAGAAATATGAACAATCAAGGGATTATCCGACTCTCTTCCCTTGAGCGAATATATTTTTCTAATAGCTTCTTCATTAAAAACATCTGCCCCAAGTCCATAAACGGTTTCGGTGCAAAATGCGACAACATCGCCATTTTTGATAGCGTTTGCGCAAAGTCCTATGTTGTGTTGTGATGGTGAAAGTATGTTTGACATGGTAAATAATTGTCAATAATCTAATCAGTAAATTTTGCGGAGTTTGAATTTTTATGAAAAACTTAAACATCAAAAAACGACTTGTTTTGATTATTGATGGGGTTCTAACATTTTTTGTGGCTTCTTTTTTTTCTATTGCTTTTATTGGATACTTTTCTCGAGATTTATCAACAATGCTTATTGCTGGCATAACGTGTGCCCTTTCAATCACCGCATTAATCATGGTTTTTCAAAAAAAACGCAGGGACAAGACTTTAAAAGACAATGATGAAATAAAAGAAATTTTGACTCAGTTTATTTATAATGATGAAGAATTTTCAAAAAAATTCTTTCATGATGCCTTTTTGAAACGGTATGCAAGTGCTGAATTTGATGAGGAGTATGATTTCTTAAAAGTTCAAGGTACTGCTGTTTTTTTCCATTTTTCTCCCGGCGAAATGAATGCTATCACTCTTGGAAACTTCTACAAAAACGCAAGAAAAAAAGCAAAGAAAATACTTATTTTGAGTGTCGACGGACTTAGTGATGATGCAGAAGCGTTAAAAAAACTATTGCCAGACCCAGAACTAGAAATCCTTGATGGGGAAAAAGTTTTTTCTCTTCTTAATTGGCTTGGAGCTATGCCAGAAAAAGAAATCGTCCTCAAAAAACCAAAATTAACTGGCTTGAAATACTTCTTCTCACAAGCATTAAAACCCAAAAATGCAAGACGATACTTCTTTGTTGCGTTTGTTTTGATGTTTTCAAGTTTCTTTATGCCTCATTCAGTCTATTATATCATATTTGCAAGCCTTTGCATAGTCCTTGGAATAGCGTCGAAAATAGATGTTGTTGACAAGATTAAAAGCAGAAATTAGTTTTAAGATAGAGCTTTTGATTTTGAGATGTTGATTTTCGATTGGTTCGGAGTTAAACTATAAATTGTTTTGAAAATAAAATTATTTACTTGTTCACTAGAATTTCGATTTGGCTTGTTTTTTTGTCGTTTTATTTAAACGAATTTGGGTGTGCATCACAGCGATTCAGAATAATGCTAACAATACTCACTTCTCAAAAAACTATTCCTCAATTTTGCCCTCATCTTCCGATCTCGCACTTTTCTCCATTTCCGCATTCTTGTTGATTTCACTTTCAATATCTTCATTGTCTTCAAGCGGAACACCTTCTTTTTCTTTAAGGTCCTCTAATGCTATTTGATGATCAAGTTTTTTCGTCCAAGATTTTGAAATGAAGAAACACGCAATGCTAATAACACCGCTGATAAGAACAATATAGCCAACCCAGCCATTCCAACGATTGAAATCAGTGAAAAACACAATCAAAAACACAGTAAATATACTAACAAAAGCTAGTCCAACATATCCAATCACCTTTCTAAAGATACTCAAATGAACCGTCTCTTCGCTTCTTGGCTGTTTTGCTTTATTAAATTCATCATTTTGCGTTGACTCAAATGTGTTTTCGCTTGATTTAACTTCACTTTGAGAGTCAATTTTTTCAATTTTTTCTTCTAATTCATTCATATTAACTTTATTATATCACATCATACATACTTTTGCAACTCATGAGAGACACTATTTTCATGAGAAAAAAGAAAAAAAATTTAATGACCAATGGAAAAGTCTTCTCAACTGAAGAATTAAAGACACTTTTTAAGAGCGATTTCGACACAAACGGCTCCTACACTGGAACTTGCAGTTCAAAATACGAGAAGGTCACACAAGACGCTGACGACTTATAAAAAGATGCTTCATAACAAACAAGAAAATTTACTAAAGAACACCTTTTTTTTCGTGTGGTTTGTGTAATTTTTTATTTTTGACATTTTTTGACAATAATTAGATAAAAACTGGAGAATATTAGAAAAAAACACGAAAAAAGAAATGTAAATTACCGCTTTCACTTGTTGATAGCATAGCGTTGTGGTATAATAATGATAGGCGTAATTAAATATTTGTCCAAAATATGTAGTCACGCTTATTTTAACTCTGTTTTTAAATTAGAAAAAACTTAAAAAATATGCTAGGTTTCTATATACCACTCACTTTTTTACTGCCAATTATCATTGGTGGTTCTTATATTTTGTTGAAAAATAAAAAACAACGGCAAATTTTGTATTTGGTCGTTGTCCTTTTGGCAATTTCAGCGTTTGCAGTGAGACATATTTGGGCTCCAAATGCTTATCGTGACGTTTTTGGGCTTCGTTTGTTCGATTTTGGTGGCAGACAACGCATAAATGAGAACGTTATTCAAGAACTTCCCTTTTCAATCGGCCCACTAGGAGCTTCAATAGGAATGCTTGCTATCTGGTTTTCAACAGCTTCGTTTGTTGTTTTGGCTTTGAGTGCCTTTTTTAATGCCCCTTTCGTCTCTCGTTCAATTGTTTTCGTGTTTTTGCCATTTTCAGTGTTTTCAGCGGCTGCTCTACCGCTTAGTGCGACCATGCTCAGTGGAACATACGCTTTAGAGGGCTTTAATGGGCGCATATTCACTCATTCTGTTGAACTGGGGTTAATCCTCTCCATCGCTGTTATGCACACTATCTTCTTCCTAATGCGTCAAAAAGGGCGTGAAAAAGAGGAAAAAACAGTATCTCGAGGACTTAGCACTTTCAAGAAAGAGTTAATTGCTATTATATGTTTCGTTCCAGTTCTGCTGTTTTTAACTGCTCCAAATAGTGTTTTGCATGTGTTTTTCGGATTTGCGGGCGAAGTCAGTGCAATTGACCTCAGTTTGACCCACAGAATTGTTATATATTTCTCTATTCTCATTCCATTTGGACTTTATTTTGGTGTCAAAAAGTTGCAAAAAATCTTTCAAAATTCAAATTTGGAAACTGCCTCTCCATCTGTCACCGAATCTTCCGTCCCACAATCTTCGCCAAGAGCTTCAAAATCCGTTGATATTCAAGAACTTGATATTCATGCAGTCGAAGAAAAACTCATCACTCCAATCACACCTGTCAAAAAAACAAAGATTCCAAAAGACAAGGACTATGTCACTCATTTGACAACAGGTGCTTATGACGAACTGAACAGATATTGCCTATTGCTTATTGCAGTTGCAACGATGATAGTCTATTTCACTATATTCCCTTTTCACAGATGGACATCTCTTTCAACGCTCCCTCTTCACCTTTGCAACACGGCAATGTTTATTTTGCCAGTTTGCCTTGCTTTCAAATTAAAGAGAGTTTTTTATTTCACTTTCTTTATTAATGTCTTGGGTGCTTTCCTTGCAATGATTATGCCGAACTATGGCGGATTTGATGCAATTTCCTACACTGTCTTTTCATATTGGCAAAATCACTATGTCGCATTCTTCCTCCCATTACTTTGCGTCGCCCTTGCTGGATTTGAACGTCCGAGATTGAAACACTTCCTTTATTCAATGATTTTCTTCTTGGTCTACTTCATCTTTGTTGTTTTCGTCAACTCTTGGACTGGTGAAGATTTCTTCTTCCTCAATAGTTATTTCATCATCGACTTCTTCCCAACTAGTTGGAGAATCTTGATGGACTATTACTTCACTGTTTCCATTGGTGAGCAACTGCTCGTTGTTCGTTTTCTATATCTTATTATTTTCTTTGCTGTTTTCTCAGTTGCTGCCCTTTTAATGTGGCTGATCTATGAATACTACTTCCTCTCATGGGACAAAATCAAAAGATTATTTCGAAGAAAACAACGCATTCAACTAGATGAAATGGCTTTGAAAGTGAAATATGGATTGAAAGAATTGACTGACCCAATTTATCCAGAAGGAGCGGATATGCTAGAACTACAAAATTTTTCAAAAAAATATGGCTCAAACAAGCATTATGCTGTCAAAGATGCTTCTCTTGAAATAAAAGCAGGAGAAATTTTTGGATTTCTTGGTCCGAATGGCGCTGGAAAGTCAACCATCATTAAGAGCCTTGTTGGACTCCAAACTATCACAAAAGGCAAAATGATTGTTTGTGGATATAATGTTGCAAAGCAAAGTGTTGAAACAAAGAAAAAAATTGGATATGTTCCCGACCACTACGCGCTTTATGAAAAATTGACTGGTCGAGAATATATTAACTATATTGCAGACCTTTATGGTATTGAAAAAACACAAAGAGACAAATTGTTGAATCATTATCTCAATATTTTCCAAATGTCACACGCATTCGACTCCCAAATGAGAACATATTCTCACGGAATGAAACAAAAAATAGCGATCATGGCGGCACTCATTCATGAACCAAAAGTTTGGATTTTGGACGAGCCGTTGACTGGACTTGACCCAAACAGTATTTTTCAAGTCAAACAAACAATGCGCGAACATGCTGACAAAGGAAACATTGTCTTTTTCTCATCTCACATCATGGACGTCGCAGAAAGAATTTGTGACCGCGTGGCTGTCATTCGAAAAGGAACTATTCTCGTCAGCGGAAAGCCCCTTTCAGAAATTGAAAAACTCGGTGTGTCCCTTGAAAACTTTTATATGTTCGTCATCAAACACGGCAGAGAACCAGAAAACAAAGAAGAAGTTGAGAGTGAAGGAGCAGAACTTGCAAAGTCGCTGAATAATCAAGGTGACCAAGTGGTTAACACAACAAACTAAAAAGCTAGTTTAAGACTTAACAAAACAAAATCTTGTAGAGTCGACAACATGTCTTCTGTAGCATGTCTTCCGTGTTTGGAAACAAGCCCGAGTAGCGGCAATCCAAATATGGCTACCCCTTCAAAAAAAACTCACCACTCCTCAAAAGATTCCGTTATAAAAAACAAAACTCTTAATCAGCTCATCCCCTATCTCCAGCCACTATTTCAATAGCAAAAATGAGAATCTATCTTAAAAATTTGAAGACATTGGTTGCGATGCAACTGAGAGAAAAACTGGATTTCAGTTCTTTCCGAAACACAAAGACAGCAATATTAAAAATAATGTTGCCACTTTTTGCGTTCATTGTCATAACGGTTGCGTCTTGGGGAATTTGGCTAATCGTTCGAAATAACGGAATTTTTGGACCACGATTAACAGACGCGTTAACGCTTGTCTTCACCATAATGATGTTTTTGTTCATTATTTTCACCACCTACTCCATGACCAAAAACCTCTACTTTGCGTTCGACAATCAAATCCTTTTCACCCTCCCCGTCTCTAATTCACAAGTCTTTTTGTCAAAACTTATTGTTTTCTACATCAACGAATTCAAGCGCTCACTTATTTTCATTGTCCCAATTTTTATTGGCTTTGGAATAGTTAACAACTTCAGTATTGGATTTTATTTCATTCTCCCACTTGTTTTTATTATCATTTCGCTCATTCCAATCGTTATCAGTGCGTTCTTGTCAATACCTCTTCTTTTTATCGCACTGCTCTTGAAACGATTTAGTATTGTTCAATATATTTTAGCGGCTAGTGTTGCTGGAGTTGCAATCGTATTCTTTTTCATAATGACGAACGCTATCCCAGAAAATTTCGACTTTTTCGGAAATATTAGGCACAACCTCTATGCAATCCGTGCCTTTTTAGCGCAATTCGCAAACATTTTCTTCTTTTTTGATTTTATTGTTCAACTCGCAACTGGTTATATCAACATTCAAGGTCAACATATTCCCGCAACAGGACAAGGTGCTGCGATATTTTTCATAACACTTGCAATATTAGCAAATTTTTTGACAATAGCGTTCTTTATAATTCGTCCACTCTACTTCTGGATGGTTTCAAAACACAGAGAAAACCAGAAAAATGAAAACAAAAGACCAAAAAGGAACACCAAATTAACTTCTTTTGTCTCCATTTTGAAAAAAGAGTCATTGCTTCGCTTCAGAACACCATCCGCTCTTGTCCACACTCTTTTTGGAGTCTTCTTCCTCCCTCTTTCAATTTTTTTATTAAATAGGCTTTTTGGCGCCCTTAACACTCGACTACTTGGAGATATGGTTGCACTGACTGCAAACTTCTTGTTATTGATCTTGATTTTGACAACTCAGCATGTTCGTGCAGCATCAATCTTTTCAAACGAAGGAAAAGCAGTTTATATTCTCAAAACAACTCCCGACACAGTGAGAGCAAACATCGCCGCAAAAATGCTTCTCGATTCCCTCTTGTCAATGATTTCTCTCATCGTCACATCTATCATAATATCGCGTTCAAACAATCTTCCCAGTTTAATTGGAGCGCTTATTTTCTTTAGTGTGTTCTTGCTTGCCATCGGTCACATTTGTTGGTCAATTGAAATGGACATAACAAATCCTCAATACCTCAAAATAATCGATGGAGTTCATGAAACCTCAAACTCAAACGAGACAAAAAGTTTGATTATTGCAATAATCATTTCATTCATCATTCCAGCTGTTGCGACTCTTTTGACACTGCAATATGGCTTTGAAAGAATTCACTTTGCATGGCTCACAGTCTTCGGAATATCTCTTGCATTCGTTGCCTTCAGATTCTATTTGCTTGTTCAGAACGTCAAGGTCTATTTCAAAGAAATGTAATGAGCGTTGCGCAAGGAAATTTTTCGGCCATTCTCTCATTGTCGAAAAGCTCCCATTTTGACTCGCGATGCTTACTCCTAATAATAAAAAGTCAAATTTAACCATGCTATGCTAGTTTCTTCACTTTACTCAGAACTGGGAAAAGAACTAACAATTTCATCCTAAGCACACTGGAGACCCTAGCGTGGTGTCAAAAAAAACAAAAAATCAATACTAAGTCTCACTCAGTCTCACTCACAAAAAACAAAAAAGGAGATGCCCAAAGGCAAAAACAGAAAAATGCGAAAATCGGTTTTACTAATTGTTGGAATAGTTTATTTTTTGTCACTGCTGTTCGTGGTGTTTTTTGGGTTGCAACTCTCCGTTATTAATCCTGTTGTTTTGGTTGAAAGTGTTGAATTCACGCGAGTTCGGATTGCTAATCAAGACGGTCTTTCTTTTCTTGACATCTCAACATTTCGAACTCAAGACGAAAACGGCTCTCCTCTGCTTGAAACAAGCCTTATCATCATCTCTGCACGTCCAGACTTGATTTCTGAAACTGAATACGGTCGAGCAGTCATTGCCTATGTCACTTGGGAAGTAAACCCGGATTATGCAACAAACAGAGAGGTCAGACTTTTCCCTGTTGAAAGCGAACACATTATTGTCAACAGATTGTCGGGTCGCATTCTGTTCCTTCTCCGAGAAGGAACAACATCCCCACCGAGTGGACATCGAATAGTTGTCGAAGCAGACGATGGAAGTCCCGCATCTGACACTTTAATTTTTCATTTTATTTAAAAAAATCCCTGTTTTGTGATAAAAGCAAATATGTTTAATGCAATTATCACAAAATAGTTTTACATAGATTAGAAAAAAGAGGCGGTGTGAGTTTTTTTTCACGAAAACAAAATGATTTAGACCCATAATTTATTATGAAAGACGGTGCTAGTGTTCAGCATTAAAAATGTTAACACTAACACCGTCTTTTGTGTCAAGTTGTGGCTCAAGAACAAAGTCTCAAAAAAACTTCACACCAAAAACAGAGTTCTAGAAAGTTTGAAAATTCAAGCAAAAAGACTCTTCACACAAAAACACACACAATCAAAACAAAAGGAGAAAGAAAAAATGAAAAGAAAATTAAAAGGTGGCTTACTTGCAATTGCACTTGCTGTGATTATGTTATTTTTAGCCGCTTGTCCAGTGGATATCCCACCACAACCAAACCCGATTGAAAGCGTGACATTCGTCACTGCCTCACTTCCACCAGATTGGGAGCATGACTCTGAATTTTCCCTCGCGGGAATTCAAGTCAGAGTTGAATTCAACGATGGAAGAGAAAACAATGTTATTGTTCTTAACCACGACGATGAAAGACTGACTTTTGCCCCAGCCGTTATCAACACTAGCGTTGCTGGAAGGCATGAATTGAGAGTCACTTTTACTGAAGGCGATTTTTCAAGAGATGCTATCACTATCATGACCGTTTTGCCTGCCCCTGTTGTTAATCCGGTTTTGAGCATTGCTTTCGTTGATTTTGATTTTGAATTTGAACAATATCAAACCCTTCCTGCAAACCTTTTCCACGGAACTCAAATTAATGTCGTTTTCAGAGATGATGCAAGAGATGACCAACTTATTTCCTACCCTCACGCTGGTCTTGTTTTTACTCACTCAATCAACACTAATATTGCCGGCGCTCACATCGTGACAGCAACATTCACCTATCAAGGTTTTGCAACAACTGCCGCGGGTGCTGTCACTGTTACGACTGACAACACTAATCCAATCGACAGAATTGAGTTTGTTGACCCGCCGACATCTTTTGTTTTGGGCTCAACCTTGGATTTTGCTGGAACTGAAATCACAATTTACTATGTTGACGGCGAATACAGAACAATCACTTTCCCCTACTCTGGAGCTGGAACTCTGACACTAACTGGCGTTGATATCAATGCTGTGGGCTCTCAAATCCTTGTTGCAACATTTGTTTATGAAGGTTTCACAAACTCAACAATCGCTCTTGTCAATGTTGTCAGAGAATGGGCAATCACCTCTTTCACTCTTCCGGGCTTTCTGGTGACCTATAACAGCAACATTTCAAGATACTCCGCTGGTGCAACGGACTATTTCTTGATTGAAAATGCTGGCTACTACATTGGAACAAACAATCCGTTTATTTTCTTCCCGAGTATTACTGAAGTTGACGTTGACACTATGACTCTTCGTCCAATAACTGTTGAAAGCGGATTCTCTCCTCTTGTTCATGTTTATAACTATCGCGTGGTCAATGAAACGCCTGCGGGTCAAGACAATGAATATGATTGGGTCAGACTTGAAGGAGAAGAACTTGGAAACGATGGCTATGTCACTGTTATTCCATCAATCGGCTCATTCCAATTCCACGACAAAGCAATTGGGGCAGGCTCATTCAGAATAACTCAAGAAATCGAAAACCCAGAGCATCTTTTTGCTCCAGAAAATTTGCCAAATATGCCTCCTATTGTTCTTGACAATATCACTATTGTTGATGCGTTGAACGTCACAGAAGTTGGAGGAACTGAAGGTCTTGCTATGCTTGACAACAGATATCAACTTCATTCACCAATAACGCGCTATGAACCAGACCCATGGGAGTCAGTGAGACCGGAGCAAGACAACGACCTTCGTGGCATTGTTCTTCACCGAAACATCAACCTTAATCGCGAAACTCTTCCAGACACTTTCTTTGACAACGATGGTTTTATTCGTCAATTTTCTACGGCATTTGCCTTTTTCTTCAGAATTCACGATGACAGCACAACTCCATTTAACTTCATCGGAAACTATTTCTCAATCAACTCAAACGAACTTCCACTCGTTGACACAAGTCAACTTCATCCTTTTGCCCCAGATCTTCACCTTTCTCACTCTTCCCTGTTCTTCTTTGTCGGAAACACAGAACTTGACTATGATGGAGCTGAACCAGAAAGATCAACAATCAGCATCAGAAATTTCTCGTCTTTAGGAAATGTTATCAGATCTGGTAATGCTATTGACTCAAGAGGAACAAGGTTTGCCGTCACTAGAGGAAATGTCCATGTTTCAAATGCGATTCTTCGCGGACACCTCATGCATTTCCAAGTATATGCAAACGACCACCCCGACCTTCCTCATGGAAATGGTGTTTTGAGAATTGAAGACATCCGAGCTTCTGAAGCATGGAGCAATTTTATTTTCAGCTGGAATGGTGAAGTTGAAGTTCACAGAAGTCATGCCAGAAACTTTGGTGGACCAGCAGTTATTCTTGACAATCACTGGGGACATATTCCGGGCTTTCACAATGATGGTAATACTACTCTGGACCCGGGTCACCGAACTGAAATCTATCCAATCGTTCGTTTCTACAACATGTATGCACTCGAAAGTCTTGTTCGAGGAACTGAGCCTTGGTTCGTTCAAAATGGTGTTGCACCAATCATGACGGATATTTTTGACCTTAATAATGTCATTGAAAGAGACATTCAAAAAACTATCTTCCAAGAAGTCGTTATAAATGACGGATTCAACATTGAAACAATCGAAGCACTCAACATCGTTGGAGCAATAATCAATAATGCTGCAGGTGGGTTTGATAACAATTTCTTCGACGATACGGTTTCAAGAGGAGTTCTCACAATTGACGGAGTTGACATTCTCAACAACGAACAACACATCGTAACAGAGTTTTTGGGAATTGCGGGAACACTAATGCCACCGCTCGCCAATGCATGGAATGGTCTTATGCCAGACCCACTTCCTGTTTTCAGTGCGGCTGGACACAGATTCTTGCCGGGAGAAATTGCTGGACTTCTAGTTTACCTCTATATGACTGGTCAAGCACCTAACTTCGGATTCAACTTAACCGACATTCCTCTCGTCAACTTGACATTCCCAGCACCTCCAACCCCGCTCACTCCAATGAATGCAACTCAGCGTGCCGAAATTCAAGCGGCGAGCCACATTGGAACCTACCTCAACACAGGTGGAATGCTCGGAACAGTCGGAATAGCCTTTTCTCTTCACAATATTCCAACTCCATAACAAGTTTTGAGAAAAAAATTCTAATTAAATCTAAAAGAAAAGGTCGTTCGCAAATTTGCGAACGACCTTTTTTGTTTGATTGGAAAATTTTGATTTGTTTTTTTCTTTTTCACGAATCTTTCAATCTAAAAACTTGAGTCTAATGAGATTCTAGGCTTGAATGACTAGGAATGTTGTTATTGTTCTTTCATTCATTCCTGCCCCAAAGTTAACAGTCGCTCTCAAAACGATAAAGAATTCGTTATTGTGATTGCTGACCAGATTCAACCTGTATTGGTTGTTGTTGATAATACCAGAATTCAAAACAAATTCTGAACCTTGAATAACATCAAAAGTGATATGTGTTGAATTGATTTGGTTTGTCATATTCAAACCTCTAGTGTCGAGAATCGTTGAGGTGACATCGATTTGATTTCCATTTCTCAATGAATCCAATGCTAGAGATGCAACAACCGATGTTGCCGATCCTTGAATGGAGTGATATGTCACTAACGTTCGCTGATTTACTCCAACGCCGAAAGTCACAGTTGCCCTCAAAACAACCAAGAAATCTCCACCATGTGTTGGGACAAGATTAATTCTGAATCCATTCGCACCCAAAACATTCGAGCTTGCAACACCATGCGCATGAGTGATTGCAAATGTAATATGAGTCTGATTGATTTGACTTGTCACATTCAAACCTCTGACATCCAACACTGTCGGTGTTATATCGATTTGATTTCCACTCAAATTATGTCCAAGTGACAATGAATCAATGATTGGTGTTCCAGTCTGCCAATTCGCCCCTTGAATCGAATGATATGTCACCAATGTTCGTTGGTTCGCTCCAGCACCAAACACCACAGTTGCCCTCACAACAGCCAAGAAGTCTCCGCCATGCGTTGCGACAAGATTAATTCTGAATCCGTTCGTTCCCAAAACACTTGAACTTGCGACTCCATGCGCATGCGTGATCGCAAAAGTAATATGGGTTTGATTGATTTGGCTCGTCACGTTCACTCCTCTAGTGTCTAAAACAATTGGAGTGATGTCAATTTGGTTCCCAGTCAAAGTGTGATTAAGCGATAGTGAGTCGATAACCAGCGTTCCAGTTCCTTGCATCCAATTCGCTCCTTGGATTGCGAGAGCTGCTGTCGTGGTTGTTCCTCCACTTGCAAGAGTTGCATTCAGATTAACGAGGAAGTCATTTCCATGATTATTGTTGAGGACAATTCTGAATCTATTCACCCCGACTGGCTCAACAACAACAGTTGAACTTGCAACCCCAAATGAATGTCCAAGAACATAATTCACTGGCGCAGTTACCCAGTTTGTCACATCATTTCCGCGATTGTCAATGATTTGCGGAGTGACATAGATATTATTTGCTCCACTTCTTTCATAGCTCAAAGACAATGCAGACACTTGAGGAGTGAAAGGCGCGGTTAGTCCAATTGATTGAACCGAATGAAGTGTTTCACTTCTTCTCACTCGTGGAGAATCTTCAAAATCTGTCATTAACAATCTGTAACGCAATGTGACATGAAGATTTATATCTCGGACTGTCGCTGGCCCATTGTTTCCAGTGCTGACAACTATGATTATTCTCGGACGCGATGCGTCAATAATTGCAGTCGTTCTAAAAGTTCCATTTAAAAGCCCTGCTCCAATGAAAGCTGTGGTTGGAACGTGGATTCTTCCACCAATTCCGTCAGTGTAGAGTCTCATGCCAGTCACTCTTTGGTTTCCAACAAAGTTTACATCCAGCGAGAAATATTCAAATTGCCCCACTAAAAGGCTCATATAGACCTCAAATGACTGATTTGCCAAAATAACATATCTATCTTGAGAAACAGCAACATTCGTCGATGTGTTTGGTTGAAGCCTCAAGCTGTTGAAAGTTTGAGAATTTGAAGTGTTCCAAACTCTGTTAACTCCAGCAGTCGTCAAAACATTGAACCATTGCCCATAAATCATGATGCTCATAGAATCCAATGTCACATCCAAGTGGTTTACGCCCGACATCAATGCGACTGCTGTTAAAGCAAGTCCATTTGCATTGCGCGACACACTAATGAATTCAGGAGCAGAAGTTATGAGTGTTATGTTTTGGATTTCGTGAGAAATGCCAGTGATATCCAAGTTCAAAGTTTCGCCAACATGAAGAATAAAACCATTCGTCACATTCGCATCATTCGTGTTTGTGTGAATCATGTTTGCGCGGAAATTGACTGTTGCAATTGGGGACGGTTTTCTTGTTGCGACAACTTGGAATGAACTTTGGAAATATTGATTTGTTGCTCTGCGAATTCGGACTGTCAAAGTTGCTTCAACCGCGAATGTTTCGTTGTCAAAGAGTCCCTCACTGACAGCGATAATCATTCCAGTTGGACTAAAAGAAGCCACTTGAATATAAGGATTTCCAACAACTGTTGCCAACATAACTGTTGACATGTTGTCGGTCAAATTGTTGAATCTAAAATATTCTCTGTCGATTTGAATCGTTGTTCCCGAAAGAACGCTGATTTGATTGTTTGTGACAGATGCGGAGCCTTGAGAGAAATTCACTAATTCAAGATGATTTATTGCCATGTCACTATCTGTTGTCAACGCCACATTTCTAAATCTTCCGCCGAGAACAATTTCCGCAGTGATTTGTGCCGGAGCAATTCTTGTTGAAATTAGTCTGATGTTTGCAGTTGTCGTTGTTCCTGTTCTTGAAACATTTGAGACTGTTCCGAAGTTTGAGAAAATGTTTGCAGTCGCAATATCCTCACCCCCCAATCCATTTGTGAAACCTTCCAGTTCATTAAGTGCCCCAATGACTCTTGCTGTTGCCACAACTTCATCTCCGAGTGTGAGATTGTTTTGTGTTAACAATAGCTCCATTCTTGGAAGAACGACTAGAGTCAATTGAGTTTCCAAAACAATATGTTGCCAATAACCACTCGTCACTCTGAATCTCAAAGTGATGACAAATTCACCTGCTCTTAATGGAGTAAAAATCAAAAGATTCGACATTGCGTTGAACTGAATCATTCCATTTGTGCTTGCTCCACTTGTTTCAACAATTGTGGTTGGGTTCACGCCAAAAATATCATTAGTCGCGATTTCAACCCCAGTCACTCCATGGTTTCCAAGATTAAATTCAATAAAGTCGCTTTCAAATGTGCAACCCGCGTGCCTTCTTTCTCCAATTGCAATCACTTGATTAGTATTGCTCATTTGGAAAACATTGTCCACACCTGCTATTAAATTCACAGATGGCGGTGATGTTTCTTGAATAATAATAGTGACATCAATGGCAAAAGTTTGTCCAAAGAAAACCCCGCTGTCGAATGTTCCAGAAAGCGTCACGATAAATGTTCCGCCAAAACTAATTCCGTCAGCACGGAAAATGACAATGCTCAACAACTCTCTATTTGCTGGATTGATGTTCAATGTGAAAACAGGGTTAATACTGTTCCCATGCCCAAAGAAATTGACAGAATTGACAGCAATCGCATTAATATGACTGACTGGAACTCCAACATTTGCGATTCCAGATGCAATTGAGAAGTTGACAGTTCTTTGCGTCGCTCCAACAGTTGGAGAAAGAGTGAAGATTGGAGCGCTTGCAGTTCCATCAAATACTTCATCTGCAGTAATTGCTAGCGATGGAGGGTTTACTCTCAATGTCACGCTTCCAGCATTAGAAACATAGACCAAGTTATTGTGATTAATTTGAGCCGAGAAATTGACAAGGAACGACGTGTTAGTTTGAGTGAACAAATTAAAGTTGATTGTCAAAATTGCATAGATTCGATTGTTATGAATTCTTGATTGCCCCATTTCATTTTCAAACGTCAAAATTGGACTTGAAATAAAGAATCTCAAAGTGCTTAAATGGTCGTTTGTGAAAGTGAAACCTGTCCCGCTAAAGTCGATAACAACTCTTAGATTTTGTCTTGGGTTCACTGCTCCACCGAATGTCACATTGATTTCGCTTGGGTTTGGGACAAGGATTGCTCCAATGTTACCATCAGTCAAAGTTTGTCCATAGCCAATCGTTCCAAAGAATATTGGCATTTGTCCAACATTGTGAAGATTAGCATTGAAAACATCTTGTCTTGGGAAAACGACACCGAAAATAGTGACCTCAACAGAAAAACTAAGAACAACGCTTGGCGCTCCTGTTTCTGGTGGCCAGTCAACTCTGAATATCGCATATGGGCTGTTTGTTGGATGATTTGTTCCGACTCTTGAAACGGTTATGTTTCCAGCACTCGTCGAGAGGTAGGCTCTAAAATCAATTTGAATTTGACTTCTCAAAACAACATTAGACAACAAATCAACGAGGTTTGAGTTGTTTATTGAAACTCGGAAATATCGACTTCCTTGAACATTCACTGAATTGTTTGACACAACAACATCACCAGACTGAACAGCTGATTGTTCGTGAGAATGGCGAATTGCAACATCGCGAACATTGCCCGTGGGCTCAACAATGAGTCTTAGCATCGCCGTTTCCCCAATCAAAACGCTTTGACCGCTGATAAAAACGCTCAAATTCATGTGGAAGAATCTGTTTCTTGTTGAGTGAATAAGTTGATAGATGTCCTCGTGAGGATTAAGACGAATTCTGAAAATGAATGTGCCAGCAGCAAGCTGTTGATTCGTTGAAACTGAATCAACAATAAAGAAGTTTCCGTCCGCCCCTTGGTCTGGAGATATTGACAATTGAGGAGAGTTCATTCCAAAAGTGTTGTGATCAATTGCTCCAACTTGAAAGCGAACATACATTGCATTGGTTTGAGGAACGATGTTGAAGTTGACGAACGGAGTTCCTGCTTGGTCTCCAAACGTAGTTGCTTGAGTTGCTATGTCTGTTCCAAATGTTGGAGTGACAAACGGCTCAACAATCAAGATGTCGAAATGTCTAATAACAGCACCAGCACCAGCACCAGCACTAATTGTCACCCTTTCTCTGCCTGTTCCGGTTGAAGAGAGCATTGTGAGAGAACTTGAAGTTCCAATTCTGTAGACCCCTGTTGAAATCGCATTAAAATTGAAATTTCCATGGCTTGGGAATGGGATTGTTATTGCTTGAGTGGTGAACTGAACATAATGTCCAAGATTCAAAACAAAGTTTCTTGGAAGCGTCAAATTAGTGACATTTGCATCTTGACTTGCAACCCTTGGTTCAAGTCCCGGAATTGTGTTTGGACCACTTGAAACATAGGTTATTGCATTAATTTGGTCATAAGAACTAACCAACAAGCTCAAGCTTCTTGATGTTCCTGAGTTTAAGCCTGCCATGTTTCTTGGAGTTATTGTTATGAACATTTGGAACGCAATTGGAGAAGGAGTCATGATGAAGTGGAACGGATTTGCCACAGTGTTTAGGTTCACTATCACATGATGGTTTGTCACTCCATTGCTAACATTTGTCCAATTTCCTCCACCAATTGGAGTTCTTCCCAAAATAGAGAATGTCGCAACTCCACCTGCAGTCGTTCCACTAAGACTGATAGTGATGCGATGATGCAGAGTTTCAATGGTCACAATATTTGGATTGATTGAATCAAACTCAATGTTTGTTATGGCACTTATGTCAAACGCTTGATATGAAGTTGCACCATGGCTTTTGATTTCCAAGCCAAAGTCAGTGATTCCAAGCATTTCCGCACTTCTAATTGCATATGCTCCACTTTGCCCGTCAATATATTGTTCAAATTGGTTCATCGCAAGAGGTGTGAACGTTATTCCATCGATTGCTCTATTGGTGATATTGATTAGAACTTCAACGCTCTGAGAAGAATGTCCAACAAGTTGCCACGCAACTTGCAGACGCAACCCCGAAAGGGTCGCCATATTGTTTGGAAAACTCAAACGATTGTTTTCAAATGGAATTTCAGCAATGACAACATTGCTTGCATTAACAACTTCAACACGAAAATTTATGAACAAGCTGCCCATATAAGCTGTCGGTAGTGTTGGTCTTGCAAGCAAAGTGTTGGTTGTTGGGCAAACGTTTTGAACAATTCCTAGTTCAAAATATGAGTTACCTGCTCCGCCAGTGACGAAAAGATTAATAACACCAATTTCATTGGCAAAAAGTGAATTGTTGTAGTCATCTATTGAAACAACTCTGACATTGGCAAGATCTGCCCTAATATTTACGTTGATAGTAATGTTTTGACTGTCTAAATTGACGATATTGTTCGGCATAGTCATTTGCTCATGAGTGCCACGTCTGAACATTCTCTCAGAAATTGAAATATGGAGAGTGTATTGCCCTGCCCTGCCCCTTGTTTCAATGATTAGCCTTCCGTCCGCATCAAAACTCAAATAGAATGGTCTGAGATTTGGTGCAAGAGCAAAGAAATCTGTTCTGTCGGCCGGATTGACTGGATTTAAAAATTCTCCACCAGTAATTCGAACATCAAAAGCATAGCGCCCCAAAGCACCTCTTTGTTGCCTGTCCCCACCGCCAACATCCAGATCGCGCGTTTGAGATGCGGAAAGCAATGTCCCAATTGAGTTCGTCTGATGGCGATCAGAGAGCATATCAAGAGTTATGTTCGTTGATGTGTTTCCATTTGCATAGGTAAACCTCATGTTTTCCGCAACACGCGAAATATTGATTTGGAAATTATTCGCATGTCTCACTCCATTGTCTCCGGCAGAAACAATGTTGACATTTGGGAAATGACTTGGAGTCAATGAATTATTTCTGATTCTCACTTCAAAAATCTCAATTGCTCCGCTATCCGCAGGCAAGAAAGAACCTCTGAATCCAACAACCTCAATTGAAAGATTGTCTGAGACTCCATAAAGAGCGAGTCCTTCTCGCCTTAGGAAGTTTTGACTTCCTAGGGCATCTTGATAGACCACTCTTGCAAAAACAGAGAAATCAGCATTACCATTAAGTTGATTTAAGACAAATGGAACGAGGAAATTTGAACCGAGACGATACGCTACTATTTGATTTTCAGCAGCATTTTCACTAAAGAACAAATCAATGCTTTGAATGGCAAGGACTCGACTATAGACCCTTGTGACAAATGGCACTTCAAAAGTTCCAACTCTGAGATAGAATCTTGCATCAACAAACCCGAAGTATGGTGTTGTTGCAGTTGTTGGTCTTGTGACATTGAAACTTCTCTCTCCAGTTCTCAAGACTGAGATGTTGTTCGTGACCCCATTAGAGTTCACAGGATGAATAACCGAGTTTGGAGTTCCTGAAATATGTTGACGATTTGGATGCGAAGTAAATGCAAGATATTGATTTTCAACACGTCCCAAAATATGTCTTCCAGTTGAAAAATGGAAAACACCAGATGGAAAGAATGCAATCGTGTTGTTGATGTTTATTCTTTGGTTAACTCCCTCAACTTGAGCAACATCAGTGAAGTTGCCATCACCATCAACATTGAAAAAGCCAACTTCATCAAACATTCTTCTCGTCACAATCGAAACAACTCTCATGTGACTAATAAACATTTGAGTAGGGGTTAATGTCATCCCTTCAAGGAGATATGACCTTGCCCAATTTAAATAGAACTCCCAGTTGTTATTTGCCGCATTTGTTGCAACAATCGGAAATGCTGAAAAGACAATCTCGAAATTCAAAAGGTTTATTCCCTCTTGAACATAAATTTGTTTTAAATCACGGAGCATGAAAAGTTGATTTCCATGAATTCTGAAAACAGCATCATTTCTTGAAAGTGGATCAAGTCCATTGTCAGAAATGAAGAAGTCCGTTTGATTAAGTCCAGTTGTGTAGAAAAACATCATTGTTCTTGCTGGACGAGACGGGACCCCACCAAAAATAATATTAGTGAAAATTGGAGCGGTTGAATTTGGAATTCCAACATTTCCAAGAGAAACGAAATGGCTCGTTGCCGTTGGCGACACATTTGTTGCGCTGAACGCTCCTCCATTGACGGCCGAAATGCCATGCTCAATATCAGAAAGGTCAATCATTTCTGCGAAAATGACATAGAAAGAACGAGAGTATTCAACAATTCCAAAATATGTCACTTGAACAGTAACAAGAATCCTTGTTCCACAAGCATAATTTGGAATAGCCCAAGTTGTTGAGTGGAAAAGTCCTCCAGCCAAGACTCGAACATTCTGCGGAGATGCCGCACCAACACCCGTGTATTGAGGAATATCCGTTCCTCCATTTTCTTGTGGAGCATTGAGAAACCTGAGAAGCGCTCCAACAGTTAGCTCTGCATTTGGAGTTCCTCCTTGCCTAACTGCCGGTCTAATGAGAACTTGACTGTTTAATTCATTTGAAAAATAGAATCTTGATGTTGCATGAATTGATGGAAGTGCAGAAGACGCAATAAAACCGATTCCTGCAACCGCTTGACGAACTCCAACTACAAAAGAATTTCCAACGCGATAGAAATAGCCTCCTGCTGGCGGTGTTGGCGTCTCGTTTGTTTCACGTCCCGGAACGATTCCATGTGGAATAACCGAGCGCTGAGCAGCTGAATAGAACTGGATTGTCATTCCAGTTGTTCCACGACCAACGACCATTTCAATTGTTCCATAGCCCGTGAAATTGTTGGTGTTTCCCTCTCTTCTTGTTCTGAATGAATCAATTGATGGGACTTTGAAATAGTGAACACCCCTGTTGCTGTCATAGAGATAATGGAACATGTTTGTGAAAACAATAGTGTGATAATTCACTGACGGTTCAAAGTTCCAACCTTGGTCATAGCGCGGAAGATAATCATTGCTGTGATATCTGAAAATGATGCCTTGTCTGATTGCTTGATGAGGAAAAACGAAAGCTGTTGGCATCGCAGCGCCCGTCATCGTCACACCGAGTTCAACATTAAGACTGACTCTTTGACCTTGAGCAAATTCGTTTGTCCCATCTGCATTGACATTAACTCTGTTGGTGTCTTGCATGACAACAAATTGCATCGGCTCACTAGTGAATCCGAAACCATTTGGAGTTTCGTCAACCAACTTGATATAGGTCACTCCAACTCTTTCTGGAGTTATTCTGTAGCCCCCGACAATATTGAGTGTTCTGTTGATAAGAACTGGATTTCCATTTGGATAAACTTCAACAACCGACCACAATGGGTTTGAAATTTGAGGGAAAAACTCAACATTCCCACTCGCTTGATTAAACAAAACTGGGCTTGTTCCAAGATCAAAAATAAACGCTGAAAAGTGCTGAAGTCCCGGAGGCGGCCTAAATGTCAAGCTCTCAAGCCTGTCATCAGTTCTTGCTGAAGCAACTAGAAGCGAGAGAACAATGTTTTCCGCCGTGTTAAACGCATTCACAGTTACGTTTATTGTTGCACTTCCCTCTCCAATCAAAGAGAAATAAACTCTTTCACCCCTTGACTGAATAGTTCTCAATTCATCAAATGCAATGATATTATCACCAGTCAAAGAAAGTCCAAGGTCTTCAACATTTCTTCCATCTTGCCCAACAATACCCACTGAAACATCCGCTCCACCAAGACCTAATTGAACAACATCAACTGAGAATACTCTTCTAGCCGCGTCCGATGAAAAAGGAAGAGTGACACCTGCTTCGTTGATTATGTGGTTTGATTGATTTCCAACCGCATGAACATGACTGCTGAAATTCGCGCTCACTGCATGACGCAACACAACATAGAAATCAAAGATTTCTCTTTGTCCAGCTGAAGTAAAAATGACAGTCACTCGTTGATTGTGAAGCTCCGCGTTTGCTGCAACTCTGAAGTTTAGCTGAAATTGTTCGCGACTAACTCGATAAAGCGCCCCTTCTTCGAAAATCAAAGCGTTGTCATGACCAACTGGATTAATGACCTCAAACTCCAAACTTGGAGATATTTCTTCTCCAACAATTTCAAGATCGATGTTAAGCCTATATTGCGCCCCAATTGATGCCGTTGTCCGCTGTCCTTCAATAGGCATATGATGACTAATCGATATTCGATTGACACCAACAGGCATACCCCCACCACCATCTGCGGTTGCGAACAAAATTGCAAAAAGTATTGACAGAATAAAAAACACTCCGACAAGACCAATTAATATTAACATTTTGAGTCGTGATTGCTTGACGCTTTGAAACTCAATCACTCCATCTTCTGCTTTTGTTTTTTTGAACATAATAATACTTCCTTTTGTGTCGCGATGATGACCACCTTTCAACAAAAACTACACCATCGCTTGATTAGATTATATCACATTTATTTGGGCTTGTCAACAATTTTTTAGCAGTTGAACACCGAGACTGCTAATTTTTAATTAGTCATTTTTCGATGATTTTAGGGCATTCTTTCCATATTTTGGAGATGTTCACAATTTGAGTTTTGTGGCATATATTTTTCTCGCAAAAGGTTGCCAAAATAACTAGATTACCAACGATTGTGTCGCAAAATAAAAGCATTGAAAATACTTGACACATTTTTTTCAGCTTGCTATAATAATCTAGTATTATGAAATTCTATAACACATTGTCAAGAAAAAAAGAATTATTTGAGCCAATTGGAAAAGTTGTCACTATGTATGCTTGTGGCCCAACAGTCTATAACTATGCTCACATTGGAAACATGAGGACATATGTCTTTTTGGATTTGTTAAGACGAGGATTAAAACTTAATGGCTTTAAATTGAAGGGTGTTCTTAATATAACTGATGTTGGGCATTTGCTGTCGGATGGCGATGAAGGCGAAGATAAAATGGTGAAAGCATCTAGAGAACGAAAAATGACCCCTTGGGAAATTGCGAAATATTTCACTGGTGTTTTCTTCTCCGATTGCGAAAAATTGAACATTGGCAAAAGCGAAATCATTGCCCTTGCAACGGATCATATTCAAGAAATGATTGATTACGTCGTCACACTAGAAAAAAAGGGCTATGCCTATGAAACTGATGATGGGATTTATTTTGATGTTTCAAAATTCGAAAATTATGGAAAACTCTCAAGAATAAAACTTGACGAACAACAAGCTGGAAAGCGAGTGAAAATCAACACTCAAAAACGAAATCCCTATGACTTTGCTCTTTGGAAAAAAGCTGACGCAAACCACATTATGCAATGGGAGTCTCCTTGGGGCATGGGATATCCCGGATGGCACATTGAATGCTCCGCAATGGCAAAGAAATATTTGGGAGTAACCTTTGATATCCATTCAGGTGGTGTTGACCATATTCCAATTCACCATGAGAACGAAATCGCTCAATCGGAAGCGCTTGAAGGTAAAAAAACCGTCAACTACTGGCTTCACGGCGAGTTCATGCTTGTTGACAGTGGAAAGATGTCAAAATCACTTGGCAATACCTACACTATTTCTGACCTTGAACAAAAAGGCTACTCCCCTCTTGACTTTAGATATTTTTGTTTGAACGCTCATTATCGCAAACCTCTGAATTTCACATTCGATGGACTCGACGGAGCAAAAATTTCTCTTGCAAGACTCTATTCAGCGATTGAAAAACACAAGTTTTCATCTGGTCACACCGACCCACTAATTATTGAAGAATATCGCAAAAAATTGATTAACGCGATTTCGGATGACCTAAACATTCCACTAGCTCTCGGTCATCTTTGGACACTGCTCAAAAATGAACCATCTGTTGATATCTATGCCCTTGCTCTTGAATACGATAAAGTCTTGGGGCTGTCTCTTGACAAAGTCGAAAAATCGGTTGAAGAAAAAACAAATATTGATATTCCAGAAAATGTTGTCGTTCTTGCTCAAAAGCGATTAGATGCCAAAAAATCTAAGGATTTTGCGAGCGCTGACAGCTTGAGAAATGAAATAACCACTCTTGGATATGTCGTCGTTGACACAAAAGAAGGTTTCGAGATTAAGAAAATTTAGCTACTGTTTTTAATGTTAAAATCGTAGGGGATGCCAAAAATCGGCGCCCCCTGCATATTTTTTTAGCATCTCTCTACTTATAAAAAAACAAACCACAAAAGGAACTCCTCAAACAAATGTTGAAATCTGCATTCGCAAACTATGGCAAAAACTTCAAATTCTTCCCTATTGTGATTGGTGTCACTTATTTTTCAATTGCTTTAATTTTTGGAACAATTCTTATTATTTTAAACAATCGATTGCCCTATGACACAAGCTCTCTTTTTAGCGAACTGGGATATTCTTTCTCCTATGCTTTTTCAACAATCACTATTCAAGACTTCGCAGGCGGAAACATTTTGTCAGTTGTCATGAGCAATCTCGTTGACAACTTGACCACAAGGTTTGACACAGGTGCTGGCTCTCTTGCCACAATGTTTTTCATTGCTGTTCTTCTTTTGTTTCTTTCAATCATGCTTGCTGGAATACTACTAAAAATGTTCGTTCGCAAAAGCTTAAAGAACACAAAAACTAGAAAAGGCATTGGAGCAATGATCATCAGACTTTTGATTTCCCTCATTTTAACCACAGTCATTTCTGTTGCAGTTTTTTTCTTCTTCCACCTAATTTTCGTGTTCTTATTTTTATATTTGATATTAACGAGCATCGCAAGCATCGTTGAAATCAAAATAATTTTTTTCAAAGAAAAGAAAATGAAGGATTTCCTAAAACCCAAAAATATCTTTCTATACTTACTAGTTTTTGTTATTTTTTTCACCATAACAATAGGATTCATTGTTGCTCTAAGCTTTATTATCAACTTTCTGATTGCAATTTTAATTGGAATCCCGTTCTTTATCTACTTCAATGAAACAACAAAATACACCCTAGTCGAATATTTCAGAAACATTAAACTTGAGAGCAAATAAAAAATTTAAAATCTTTATCACACACAGCCACTATTCATATCTTTTTTAAATTACCAATTATTTTCAACTGGTTTGTCTTGACATTATTTGCAATAGCACTCTCTCACTAAAACGCAAAACCTTATCGACAGTCTTAAACTGTTCTGTCGGGCTCTGCTTGTTTAGTATTTGACCACAAACGTGTCAAATACCCTTTTCAAAGAGCATGACTTATTAACATAGAATCACTTCCACAAACCAATCATTAAAAAAATCAAAACCGATTTTTGCATTAGCTCCGTGACCTAGTGCGTCACAAAATTTTATTGGTTGTTTTTAAATTTGTCCACCACTCAAACAAAAGACTGCATTAAAAAATGTAGTCTTTTGTCTTTTTAGAAATATTCATTTGCAATATTTGATTTTAAGAACTTCTCTCTTTCGAGTTCTTTCATTTCACTTGAGAGGACAAGTTTGTAATAGAGTGCTAGTGTTGTTATATTTTGAAAAACTTTTATTCTTTTATCTAATTTTTCTTGCCCTGCGTATTGATTATTTCCCTCTTTTCCTCCAGTTAAGTAGATTTGACAACCACTTTCAGCAAGAAGGTTTAGTCCTTCTATGTTTGCAGTTCCACTGTGAAAGCCTTCGACAACACACGCAGAATAGTTGTTCTTAAGAATTGAAGAAAGAATTTTATAATCGTTATATGGATCAACAGTGTAGGGTTCAACCAAGAAAATTCCTTTTGAGTCTGGGCTTAGTGTGAAATTATTTCCAAAATCAAGTTGAACTGCACTATGCGCTGTGCATTGTGAGTTGTGCATTGTTTCCCCTGCACTTGAAACATGTCCGTCGAATGCCCTTGTTCTGAGCATTCTTGCCCCATAATGAATTTTAGTTTCTTCTCCGGGGTTTTTATAGGACACAAAAACACCAACTTGATTGGTTCTTTGAATAAATTCAACCGCTTTTTGCATATTCGCAAAACCATTTGACCGCTCATCATTGAGTGGATAATCCGCAGAAACTATTACAACAGGAATTTTGATGTGAGATAATTTTAAAGCAAGATATGTTGCAGAATATGCAAGCGTGTCCGTTCCATGGGTCAAAATAATGCCATCACATTCACAACTTTTGCATTCTTTTTCAATCGCATTCGCTATTTCTTGGCGAATCTTCAAGTCCATATTTTCGGAAAGAACATTGCAAACTGCGACAGATTTTTTGAATATTATGCCATTGAAAGCATCCAACAAATTGGCCTTGCCCGCAGTCAATGCCGAACCATCCCTCATCGTTGATATTGTTCCACCTGTTGTTAAAAGAGTTAAGTTTTTCATAAGACGAAAAATTTAGTGAACAGCTAGCAATAAACAGTGGTTGTCAAATTATTTTTTTAATAATTATATCCTGCACCATTCACTCATTTTAACTATTCACTAAAAATTAATAGGCACTTGAAGCCTTATAGACTGTCTGTGAATTTGCTCCAACTTCTGCCATTTCTTCGACAGAAATATTCATGCTTGCTTTGACTTCATAGTAAACAAGGTCATTGTCTTCATCAATGTCTTCAGAAGAAATGTGGAAACTTGATATTGCTCCAGCCTTTTTTAACTCTTTTAAATCATCGTTTATTTCTTTTTTAAATTTTTTCGAGCCATAGTATGTTGAGCAACGAAATTGCGCAACAACATCGGATGTTCCACGATAGTTTGAACAAAGCGTTCTAAGAACGCTCTCTGCTTTTTCTGAAACAGATTTCATATAGATTAAATTTCTCCCATTTTAAATATTATGCGGTCATCAATCAACCCCTGCAAAACAAAATAAATTAGCTTCATTTTTCGCAGTTCAATTTTCAAATTTCACCTAAACAATAAGGCTTTTTCCTTCCATCTCTTCTGGTTTTTCAAGCCCAATGACTTCTAATAAAGTTGGTGCTATGTCACACAGCGCTCCGTCTTTTGAAAGTTTTCTGGTCAAATAGTCATCGCTAATAAGAAGAAATGGAACTGGATTTGTCGTGTGAGCTGTCATTGGAGCCCCATTTTCATAGGTCATTTGCTCTGCATTTCCATGATCACTAGTCAAAAAAATCGCACCACCAGTTGCATAGACCGCTTCAACCACCTTTTTAACTTCTGAGTCAACCGTTTCAACAGCTTTGACTGTTGCATTGAACATTCCAGTGTGTCCCACCATGTCGCAATTTGCATAGTTCATGATAAGAACATCAACTTCTCCAACTTGTTCAAGCGCTTTTTGAGTAACTTCTTTTGCGCTCATTGGAGGCTTGATATCATAGGTTGCAACTTTTGGGCTGTCAATCAGCACTCTTGTTTCGCCTTTATTCGGTTTTTCAACTCCTCCATTAAAGAAGAACGTCACATGTGCATATTTTTCAGTTTCGGCAACTCTTGCTTGAGTTTTTCCGCTGTTTGCAAGATATTCACCGAGGGTGTTTTTTATTTCACTTTTTTCAAAAGCAACAAGATGAAGTGGAGCAAGACTTTTGTCATATTCAGTAAAAGCAACATACAACACTTCTTTCATTCCGCCTTTTCTTTCAAACTCATTAAAGTCTTTCGAAACTATTGCTCTTGTGATTTGACGAGCCCTGTCTGCGCGAAAATTATAGAAAATGAAACTGTCGCCATTTTTAACACCTTCATAATCTCCAACAACACACGGCTCAATAAACTCGTCATAAATCGACCTTGCATAGGTTGATTTAATCGCTGCGTCAGCACAAGTGAACCGAGTTCCTTCGCCTTCAAGAACGCAGTTATATCCTTTTTCGACTCTGTCCCAACGATTGTCTCTGTCCATATAGAAATATCTTCCACAAACAGACGCTATTTGTCCAACACCGATCTCTTTGATTTTCTTTTCAAGACTTGCAACAAAGCTTGCTCCAGAATCTGGAGCAGTGTCTCTTCCATCGGTTATGACATGAACAAAAACTTTTGATAGTTTTTCTTTTTTTGCCATCTTTAAAAGCGCATAGAGATGCTCAATTGACGAGTGAACTCCGCCATCTGAGGTTAGCCCAACAAGATGAAGAGCAACTCCCTTTTTCTTCGCATTTTCCATTGCTTTTTTGAACGATAGATTTTGAAAAAATTTCCCGTCTTCAATAGCCTTGTCAATTCTCGTTAAGTCTTGATACACAACTCTTCCCGCTCCAATGTTGAGATGCCCAACCTCAGAATTGCCCATGAGTCCACTTGGAAGTCCAACCGCGCGTCCAGACGCTTTTAAGAGAGTGTGGGGATATTCGCGAAAGTATTTGTCAAGATTCGGTGTTCTTGCTTTCAAAATTGCATTGCCATTGTCTTCACTCGACATAGCATAGCCGTCCATAATAATTAGTGCATGAGTCTTTTTCATTAAAAATCTCCGATTTTTTGAAGAGTGAATAGTGAGAAGCAATGAATGAAAATTGATGAATCCTATCATTCACTTCGCTCTTCACACACCACACTTCACTCTATGATAAATTAAATAGTGCTTCCAGCAATACAAAGGAAGTCGTGAGCTTTTAGGCTTGCTCCGCCAATCAATCCGCCATCAATGTCATTTTGGGAAAGCAAGTCTTTTGCATTTTCAGCGTTCATTGAGCCCCCATAAAGAATTGGCATTTGCTCAGCAACATTCTTCAAAAGCTCTGCCCTAATAAAAGCAATAGTGTTTTGAGCGTCTTGTGGTGACGCAGTTTTTCCAGTTCCAATTGCCCAAATAGGCTCATAGGCAACAACTACTTTTGTGAGTTCATCTTCAGTCAATCCATTCAATCCGTCTTTTACTTGACGAGCAACTGTTGCGTTTGTTTCACCTTTTTCAAATTGTTCAAGACTCTCTCCAATGCAAAAGATTGGTGTCAAATTATTTGCTAGTGCATATTTAATTTTTTTGTTGACTGTTTCGCATGTTTCATTAAACATTTCTCTTCTCTCTGAATGTCCAATAATCACATGGCTGACACCTGTTTCTATTAGTTGAGAAGCACTGATTTCTCCAGTGAAAGCCCCTTTTTCTGCCCATGACATATTTTGAGCCCCAAGCTTGATGCGAGTTCCTTTGATCATGTCGTTCACAAAATTCAAAAGAGTGAAAGGGACGCAAACAACAACATCAACGTCCGACGGCAAATTCTTCGGCATCCATTTGATAACGTCTTGCATAAGAGCTTTTGCGCCCTCTTGTGTCATGTTCATCTTCCAGTTTCCTGCGATTACTCTGTTTCTTTTCATTAGTTTTTTGCTCCTTAATTTGTATATGGATATATTGTAAACTTTTTAAATACTAATGTCAATTATTTTTTTGGTCAAAATGAAAGTTTTTCTCACAAGCAAGCCCTCAAAGAAATTTGTAATTCTGAGTCAAAAATCTATTCTATTAATTTTTTAAAAAATTTGTTACTTCTGATTTTTTTATTGCACGAAACAAAAACAAGCAAACGAGATAAAGGAGTCCACCAATTACTAACGAACTAAGAAGAGCAATTGTTGGTGAAAAATAATTCGGCAAAAAACGAATAGCAACAAGGCTAATACCCGCAAAAACCACTCCAGAAACAATTGGAGCAACAACTACTTCGCGAACTTTCAAGGAAAAATTGACATGTCTTCTCATTGCTATTGTGTTGAGTATTGCTGTCAAAGAAAAACATGCAACCGTCCCGACCGCGGCCCCAATTACTCCAATATATGGCAAAAGGACAAGTGTTAGAATGATTTTCAAAATTGCACCAATCAAAAGATTGATTGCACCTTTATGAGACAATTTCGCGGCTTCAAGGACAGCTGAAGAAATTTGAATTGTTGCGACATAGAAAACTGCAATGCTTTTTGTTGTCAAAAGTAATGATCCAAGGCGAATTTGTGACTCCGTCAACCCTTGATGATAGACAGTGTTTAATATTGAATAGGCGTAAATACCAAGGATTAGAATCGCAAGAATTGAAACAATGACACTAAATTTGAAATGCTTTCCAACTTTTTCACAAACTGGTTGATTGCCTTTCAAACACTCTTTGACCTTTGGAACAAGCGAAGTTGAGAGTGCGAAAGTTATGACTAGAGGCATGTTTATTAATGAGTTTATTGGACCATTGAGAAGCCCGAACATTGCCGTCGCATCCGATGTTGACACCCCTTGAGAGATCAAAATATTAATAACCATTATGCTGTCAATGAACGCAACAAATGGCATGATAAGAGAAGCAAAAATCAAAGGAATAGCATCTCCAAACAATTCGGAGAGAATTTTTTTTGAGTTCGTTTGCTTGAATGTTGAAAGTGAAGAGTTAAAAGTTAGGAGTGAAGATGTTATCAAATATTTTTCAACATCCCCTTCACTCTTCACTCTCCACTTTCCACTCTTTCTCTTTTCTCTCAACTTAATCACTGTTCTTCTTCTATATTTTAAATGCGTTATCAAAAACAAAACGAACAATGACAGCAGGGAAACCAACTCACCAAGTGCTACACCCATCAACGCACCAAAAACAGCAAGTTCAATTGAATATTGCAAAAGGTAGCGTGCCAAAAACAATCCTAGACTCAATTTTATTAATTGTTCAATGATGAGCGACAAAGCAGACGGAACCATGTTTTGTCTGCCTTGAAAGTAGCCTCTAAAGCATGCTATGAATGCAGAAAATATTAAAGCGGGGGCAATTGCAAGATATGGAATTGACGCGGAAGAATTGCCTTGAATGAAAGCAAGTTGATTCCTTAGAAGAACAATAAAAAGAGTGAATATGACCGCAAAGAAACTAAGAGATGAGAGCGAAACAAAAAAGACTTGTCGAGCGCCCTGCTCATCCCCTCTTTCAAATCGCTTTTTAACAGCCTTTGCAATCGCTCCAGATATGCCACCAGCTGAAATAGTGAACAAAACGCTGTAGAGAGGAAAAACCATTTGATAGAGCCCAATACCTTCTGCCCCAACAATGTTAGTGAGCGGTATGCGATAAAACGCCCCTATCATTTTAGCAACAATAGTGACAACCACAATAAACCCTGCTCCTTTGAAAAAAGATTTCACACTCATTAGCGTGTGCAGAAATTGACAATTAAACCAAAAAGCGGACAAATGCTGTCCGCTTTTTGGTTTTTTTATGTTTGTGTATTATGCTTGATATCGTTCTACTGTTGATGAGCCTCTTGTGTGTGTGTTTCGTGTTGGGTTGCCCATGAATCTGATTCTGCTTGAACCTCTTGCATAGACTGTGAGACTGTCTCGGACATAGATGAAGATTCTTGCTGAACCTGAAGACTCGATTGTTGTGTTGATTGTTAATAAGTCTAGTGCGTTGATTGTTGCAGAGCCTGATGTTTCAATCGCTGTGTTTAGCGCAGTTCCCTCGAGGTTGAAAGTTGCTGAGCCTGAACTGTTGACAGTCATGTAGTCCGCTGAAACAGTGAGTTCAATGTTGCTTGAGCCTGATGTTGTGATTTCAAGTCTATCGACATCAAGTTCAAGTTCCACTCTGCTTGAACCGCTTGTGTGAAGATTGAAACGCTCTCCAGTGATAACATCATCACTACGAAGACGCGTTGAGCCACTCAATCTTGCAGCGTTGAAATTTGGAGAAGAGACATAAAGTCGTGGTCTGTTGACTGAAACAGTGTTAAAAGACCTTGTTGGCTGAACATAGAGCGTGTTGTTTGAAACGCGAGTTGTCGTGAATTCAAACAAATTTTCTTGCATCACGATTCTGACTGTTGTGTCTTCAGAGTAAGAAAAGCGAATATCAAATCCTCCGCTCACTCGAATAGAAGAAAAGTTTTCGGTAGCAACAAAATCGCGCTCGGTCATGTTTCCGACCCCAATAATAGCCGTACCGCCATTGCAACCTGTGAAGAAAAACGCACTTGAAAGCAATAGTGCCAAAGTTAACAAAGTAATTAGTTTTTTCATGTTTTTCATAATATATTCAGTTTAAACGATACAGAAACAAGTGTCAATTGTTTTTTGATTGAATTAAATTAAAATCGCATTAAAAATTAGACAGACATTACCATTGTCATTTTTGTGTGAGACAACTGCGAATTTATTTCCTAAATTTTCACAATCTCGACTGTTTCTAGTGCCTCTTTCAAAAGGTCGTCATAGTTTGGAATTCGTTTTTCTTCCTTTTCACTCTTTTCATTTTTTGGACGAGTCACAGGAGAAGATGGCAAAAATGCAGTGCAACAATCTTCAAAAGGAAGGATTGAAGTTTCATAGGTGTCAAATTTTTTCGCAAGCTCGATTATTTCAGATTTATCAAAACAAATCAATGGACGAATGACTGGAAGAGTGTTCACGACTGAATTCGTCGCTCCAATGCTTTGAATTGTTTGAGATGCGACTTGCCCAAGACTTTCTCCATTGATGATGCATTCTGCTTTGATTTTGAAAGCAAGCTCTTCACTTAGCCTCATCATTGCTCGTCTTAATAGTGTTATTGCATAGGACGATTCACAATGTTTGTTGAATGCTTCTTGCAACTTTGTTGTTGAAACTATATAGAGTTTGAAACTGCCAGTATATGGTGAAATGATTTTCGCTAAATCAATGACCTTTTGCTTTGCTTGCTCTGAAGTGTAAGGGTAGGAATGAAAATGGATTGCGGATAATTCAAGTCCTCTTTTTGAAGCAAGGACTGCTGCAACTGGGCTGTCGATTCCGCCAGAAAGAAGCAATAGTCCATGTCCAGCAGTTCCGACTGGCATTCCGCCCATGCCCATGATTTTGTCTGAATAGATATAGGAAAACTCAGTCCCAACATCAACAAAAAGAATGAAGTCGGGATTATGTAGGTCAACGCTTAAATGCGAGTGAGCATTCAAAATGTCTCCTCCAAGTTCACGAGAAAGTTCCATTGAGTTCATCGGAAATCTTTTGTCGCTTCGATTTGAATTGACTCGAAATGTTTTTTTGTCAAATGGAACAAGAGTTTGAGCGAGAGCATTGATACTTTCATAATTACTCTCACAAACATGACAAACACTGAACGAATGAACGCCAAAAACTTTACCAAGGTTTGTTAAAATATTATCCAAATCCTCTTCAGAAAAATCACAAACAATGAAACGATTCCTCTCTCTTCTCACTGTTTGTTCTGTTCCTTTTAATGCTGACTTGATATTCCGAAAAAGTAACGTTTCAAAAAAATTCTTGTTCTTGCCTTTTAGAAATATTTCTCCAACGCGGACTAAAATATGTTTATTCATTTGATTATTCATTTATTTCTTTCGAGTTTTGACAACTATTTTGTCATTCTTAAAATCTATTAGGGCGGTGTCACCTTCTTTGATTGTGCCATCGAGAATGTTTTCAGCAATGGCATCATCTATGGTTTGCTCGATTGCGCGTCTTAGCGGACGAGCGCCATATTCAACGTCATAGCCTTTTTCAATGATGTGATTCATTGCTTCTTTTGAAAGTTCCAGCCTAATATTTTTCTCCCCAAGATTTTTCTCAGTTTTTTTCAAAAGCATTATTGCGATTTTTTTGATATCATCTTTTGTGAGGTTTTTGAAAATCGTCACAGCATCAACACGATTGAGAAATTCTGGGCGAAATTTATTTTTCAATCCATTCATCAAAATTTCTCTTGTTGCGTCTTCTTCTTTCTTCGATTGATTTTCTTCAGTTGCAAAACCTAGTGCGCTTTTTTTGAATTTGAGGTCACTCACACCAACATTACTCGTCATTATGATGAGACAGTTTTTGAATGAAACGACTCTTCCTTGCGAATCGGTCAATCTTCCGTCGTCAAGGATTTGAAGAAGCGTGTTATAAATATCTGGGTGTCCTTTTTCAATTTCATCAAACAAAACAACTGAATACGGTTTGCGTCTCACCTGCTCTGTCAACTGTCCACCGTCATCATGTCCAATATATCCCGGAGGTGAACCGATTAGTTTTGAAATTGAATGTGCCTCCATGTATTCACTCATGTCAAGTCGAATGATTGCACTTTCGTCATCAAACAATGCTTCGGTTAATGCTTTTGTTAATTCCGTTTTTCCAACACCAGTGGGACCTAGGAAAATGAATGATCCAATTGGGCGATTCGGGTCTTTGAGTCCCGCTCTTGCACGCCTTATTGATTTTGAAACATTAACAACCGCTTCATCTTGACCAATGACTCTCCCTTTTAAAATTTCTTCCAAGCCAACAAGTCGTTGACTTTCAGTTTCAGTTAATCTGGTCAAAGGAATTTTCGTCCACTTTGCAATGATTTGAGCAACATCTTCTTCAGTTATTTCACCAAACGCACGCTCACTATTCTTTGACCAATTAAGTTTTATTTGTTCAATTTCTTCAAGAATTTTTTTGCCCTCATCTCGAAGTGTGCTTGCTTTTGAAAAATCTTCGCTCTTGATTGCTTCTTGTTTTTTGTTTTCAATCTCTGCAAGTTTTTCTTCAAGTTCTTTCATGTTTGGAGGCGCGGTGTAGGAGTTGACTTTCGCTCTTGACATCGCCTCGTCAATAAGGTCAATCGCCTTGTCTGGCAAAAACCTATCCATGATATAACGGTCTGAGAGTTTCGCCGCCGCCTCTAAGGCACTGTCAGTCACCTTCACCTTGTGAAACGCTTCATAGTTTTCACGAATACCGTGGAGTATTTTTATGGTTTCTTCAACCGATGGTGGAGCAACTGTGATTGGTTGAAATCTTCTTTCAAGCCCTTTGTCTTTTTCAATAAACTTGCGGTATTCGTCAGTTGTTGTTGCTCCGATTGTCTGCAACTCTCCTCTTGCAAGATATGGTTTCAAAATGTCAGCAGGAGTCACTTCTCCTTCTTTTGAGCCAGCTTGAGCAAGAGTGTGGAGTTCATCAATGAAAACAATAATATTCTTTTGGTGCATGATAAGGTCAATTGCATTTTTCAATCTTTCTTCAAGCGCACCACGATACTTCGTTCCCGCAACAAGAGCCCCAATTTCAAGAGTGAAAATGATTTTGTCTTTTAATAAGTCTGGAACACGACCTTCGACTATCGCAAGAGAAAGCCCTTCAACAACTGCGCTTTTTCCAACTCCCGGCTCACCAATAAGCACTGGATTGTTTTTTGTTTTTCTGCAAAGTATTTGAATGATTCTCTCAATCTCTTCGCCCCTTCCAATGACTGGATCGATTTTTCCCTCCGATGCCCTTTGCGTTAAATCCTGTCCTAAGTCCTTTAACTGAGCTGGAAGCGGTTTGACTCCTCGTCCAGTTGTGTCTGCTTGTTGAACAGTTTTGGCATGTTTTTTTATTTGTTCCGAAAGTCCATGCATGTCTGCTTTATAGTGTCCACGCAAAATATGCCACGCAATTGATGCTCCGTCTTGAAGCATGCAATAAAACAAGTGTTCAGTTGTGACTTGAGATGTCCCCGTTCCTTTCGCGAGTTGTCCAGCATGAGAAAACATTTGTTTCACTTTTGCTGTGAAATCAATATCGCCGAGTATTTCAACACCTTCATGTTCTTTGTAGAATTCGTGAAGACCTTCTTTCGTCATTCCCAACTCGCGCAAAACGCTCGCTGAATAGGACTTCCCTTCAACCAAAATTCCATACAAAATATGCTCCGTTCCAATCTCTGGATTGGAATATTTTTTTGCTATTTCATGCGCTAAATCTAGTGCTTTTTTTAAACTTTCTGTTACTGAATATTGCATTTGCGAATCACCTCCGAGTCACATAAACCATTAATTTTATACGGTGACATTACCCCTTATATACTTGTGCAAACACCATCATTTTGTGTGAATTATTACACCAACTTTGCACCATGCATATGAGTAGATGTCCCGCATTATTTAAATGTTTGTTAATTTTTTTTCGTTATTTGTCCCAATACTTTTGCGACATAGCTTGCGCGATAAAAATCCCTTTCATCCGTGTCGAGATTTTTTCCCGAAAGGCTTGAAATGCTGTAAGACTGAGCATTGACCAAAAGAGTGTCTAGTCTTTCAATATTACTTGCTTTCAAGAACCCATAGTAGATGCCAAGTTTAACAAGGGCAAACAATTCCATGAATTCTCCAGATGATAGCGAATAAGCATTCGTCAAAACTCCATATGCTCGCCAAATTTTGTCTTTCAATTCGCTTGGCGAAGATTTGTAGAGACTTTCTCTTGCACGGAATTCTGCGTCAATAATGTGAAGACAACTCGCTTCAACCGCTTCAATAATTTGACTAGACGTAAGCCCCAATGACTTTTGATTCGATAGCTGAAAAATATATCCAGATGCCGAACTACCCTCTCCATAAACTCCACGAATGGTCATATTTAAGCGAGAAATAGCATTCAAGCACTTTTCAAGGCTGCTAAATATCGCAAGCCCCGGCAAAAACATCATGACTGATGCGCGCATTCCAGTTCCAACATTTGTTGGACAAGCCGTCAAATAGCCAAGTTTTTTTGAATGGGCAAAATTGATTTTTCTTTTCAAAACATTGTCAACAGCAAGCATTATTTCATGAGCGTCCGCAAGCGAAAAACCTCGTTCAATGCATTGAAGTCTCACATGGTCCTCTTCGTTGACAAGTATGCTCACATTCTCTCTCTCATTGATAACCGCGGCACCAGTTTGATTGTTTAAAATCAAATCTTCACTGATGAGATGTTTTTCTTTCAAAACATGAGCATCAATTTCGCTGATGTCTTTCATGCGATATAACAAATATGTGTCAGACGAACCAAGTGCTTCATAGACTCGCCTAGGCAACATATTAGCACTCGCAAGGTCAAGTTTGGACGCAAAATTTAAACCCTCAATATTTCTTGCGAGCCTAATTCTGCTTGATAAAACAATATCGTTTAAATTATTTTTTTCCATTTTTGTTTCACTTTCAAATAGTATGCGTGGCACACGTTAGTCAATATTTCTTATTTTATCACGAATGACTGCCGCTTCTTCATAGTTCTCTTCTTTAATTGCTCTTTCAAGTTCTCTTTTCAATTTTTGAAGTTCTGTCAGTTGCGGGAAATCATCAGTTTCAAGAACACCTTTTGAAACAAATTCATCTTCAACATGTTCGAGTGAGCCTTGGACTTGATGAATGATTGGAAGAACCAGGTCTTGCATATCTTGATAGCATTTTGGACAACCAAGCGACCCCATTTCCAAAAATTCTTCTCCCGTAGTTCCGCATTTTGAGCAAACTTCTCTGATGTTTCTTGACGGTGTTCCAAGAAAATTTTTGAATCCCGAAAATATACTTGAAACATCTCCAAATAATCCTGAAGACATTTTTTCATGACAAGCACCACACAAATGCTTTTGTGTGGTTTGCCCGTTCACTTTTTTAATAGTGTGGTAGTTTGCATAATTGACTTTGCAATTGTCACATTTCACTTGCATTATATTTTTGTCCTTTTTTGATTACTAGAAAACACAAATTTCAATATTCGCTTCACTTAATAGTTTGCGTGAAAATTCATCTGGATAGTCATCTTTAAATACTATTCTTTTGATACCCGAATTTATAATCATTCTTGTGCAAATTCCACAGGGTTGATGAGTGCAATAAAGAGTTGCCCCGAATATATTAGTTCCAGTTCTCGCGGCTTGAACTATTGCGTTCTGTTCAGCATGAGCAGCATAACAAAATTCGTGCATTGTTCCGCTTTTGATTTTCTTCATCTCTCTGATGCACTCTTCTCTTTCAGTGCAACTAACAATTCCGCTTGACGCGCCATTATATCCTGTTGTCAAAATTCTTTTGTCCAGAACAATGACAGCTCCGACTTTCCGACGAATACAACTCGACCATGTTCCAACAAGACTAGCCATATCCATGAATCTTTTGTCCCATTTTTGATTGTTTTTTTTCATTGTTTTAAATCCTTCGTTTTTTCATTTTTCATCTGTTTTTTTGCACGTTATCTCTGACATGATATTTGATTATGCTTCAAATATTCCCTCAACAAAGCCTTGAGCGTTGAAATCCTCAAGGTCGTCAATTTGCTCACCGACTCCAACATAAACGACTGGGACGCTTAACTCGCCCGATATTGCAAGGACAACTCCGCCTTTTGCGGTGCCATCAAGTTTTGTCAAAATGATTCCGTCAATGTCTATTGCTTCGTCAAAAACATCGACTTGCGAGATTGCATTTTGTCCAGTTGTTGAATCAAGAACAATGTAGTTGAGTCTCATTGCTTCTGGATATTCTCTCTCGATTATGCGAGTTATTTTCTTCAATTCCTCCAACAGGTTCTTTTTGTTGTGAAGTCTTCCCGCAGTATCAACAAGAAGAATATCAGTGCCTTTGCTTTTCGCACTTTTCACCGCATCATAGACAACAGCCCCGGGGTCCGCGCCCTCGGCATGCTTGATGATCTTGACATTCGCCCTTTCCGACCAAACAGTCAACTGGTCAGCAGCAGCGGCTCGAAACGTATCCGCTGCGACAATGGTGACAGACTTTCCTTCTTTTGTGAACTTGTGAGCAAGTTTTCCAATGCATGTCGTTTTTCCAACACCGTTGACGCCAGCAATGAGAAGAACCATTGGATACTTATATTCTGGAAGTTCATTCTCTTCAAGCATCTCTTTCATGAGAATTTTAAGCTCTTGTTTAGTTGGTTCACGGTCACGAAGTAGTTTTTTATTGATTACTTCTTTAAGACGTTCAATTATTATTTCAGTCGTTTCTGACCCAACATCAGATGCAATAAGTGTGTATTCCAACTCTTCATAAAACTCGTCGTCCAAGACACCGCCAGTAAAAACTTGATTAAGTTTGAACCCGATGACATCTTTTGTCTTTTTTAATGCATTTTTTATTTTTGAAAATAATCCCATTTTTTTTAGATTCCTTTTGTTTTTTAAAACCGTTTCGAGTTAATTCCTCGCAATCTTTGGCGCCCACCTTTAGCCCGACACTTCGCAGTCTCACTGCATGATTCATTTTGTTAAATGCTTCTCATTACAAAGATGACAACAGCCATATAATAATTTTCGACCTCTGCCATCACGATTTATTCCACCACAAATTAGCATCGTGCTTTCAATCACACTCCACAAGTAATTGGCGCCAAGTGCAAGCGAAGATAACAATAAAAGAAGAAAAACATCGCTGACATCTGCAATTAAAACATGCACAATAAGAACGAAAACAAATGTCAACGCACCAGCTATTCCGATTCCAAGTTGAATAATCGCTTTTGCTAGATAGCCCAGATAAAAATTATGACTACCAAACCCAATTAATAGAGCTAATGCAACCGCACCATGAATTCTTTTTTTACTGATTTCATTTCTCTTTTTTTCTCTTTCTAGATTTTTTGCACTCGCAATCTTCATTTTTCCATGCGATTTTAAATGCTCTGTCGCAACTCTTGCAAGGACAACATTTTTGCACTGCCTGCACGCAATCGCCTTTTTAGTGTCATCAAATTCAAGATTTGCTTCGCAATGTGGACATTTTGCTTTTTTTAATGCCATATCATTTTCTCTCCAAGTGATACTAATTCTTTTTTAGAATCTTTCTGACAAAATCTTTTGCTGAATTGTCAACTACTATAACGGAAGTTTTTAACTCCTTTTGAAACTGTTCAAATGTCATATTATCAAGAAACAAATCGTCCTTTCCAGAATCTCCACCGTCTTTTAGCATAACTGATGATATTAGCAATCGTTCTCCGATGTCCTTTTCTCTTAGTTGATTGATTATATCAGAACCAACCACAAGACCAGTAACGGTCACAGATCGCCCAAAAAATTCGTTTTCAACCCCAAAGACATTGATTGTTCCACCAAACTTATCGGTCAAGATTTTTGCCTTTTCCTTGATGAACTCAAGAGTCCCCATTCCAGTTGCGACGCTGATATTTCCAATTTCAATATCTTTTGAATTTTTTTCAAAATTTTTTAATTCGTCAAAAAAAGCTTTGTCAAATTTTGAAAGAAGCCCTACTCCATTTCCTGTTTGAGGATAGTCTTCATAGTTTTTGTGGGGTGGAATATTTTTTTCAGCAATGAGATAAAATTCGTCTGCGGCCCAAACAAAACGCGTGCCATAAAGTTCTAAAAAGTGCTTTTGTTTTTTCTCAACAAGTTTTATGACATTTTCCGCAATTTCTCTTGTGACAGGCTTTAAGTTTGGATTGCTGTTTTTAGTGAGTCCAACTGGAACAATTGCAAGCGAAGCACAAGTTTCTGCAAGATCTTCAATGCTATCTTCAAGATCCTCATTAACGAATGGACAATAAACAATTTGAGCGTGAACTTCAATACCCTCTTCAGCCAAAAACTCAAGTCGTTCGTTAATGCTGTCGTCATATTTTCGCCCCATCATCATTTGACGAACTTCATCGTCAGTTGTATGAACGCTGATGTAAAGTGGAGAGAGGTTCAATCTCGCAATTCTGTCAAAATCCTCGTCCGTCATGTTAGTCATTGTTATGAAATTTGAATAAATCACGCTATGGCGATAGTCATCATCTTTTATTTTAAGAGTCTCTCGAACTCTTCCATCTTTCGGCAATTGGTCAACGAAACAAAAAATACATTTGTTCTTGCATTGACGTATTTTGAAAGTGTCTTCAAATTCAAGTCCGAGATCTTCATCAAAGTCTTTTTCGATTTCATAGTCGACAACCTCACTCCCCTCTTTTATTGTCAAGACAAATTCTTCCTCACCGTTGTAGAAATCATAATCAAACAAATCAACCATTTCGTGTCCATCAAATGCCAAAACTTGTGAGCCAGATTTAATACCCAGCTCACAAGCAATTGAATTTTTCAAAACACGAGATATTTTCATGTTTTTATTATATCATATTTCACCAGCAGACGCAAGCGAAATAAAGCGAATTTTTGAGAGTAAGAGACGAAAGAGTAAGGAGTAAAAATAAGAACATTTTTAATTTCACAATATCTTCACTCTTAAACTCTCCACCTTTAGTCAAAATATTCTCTGAATTTTTCTTCTTCTTCTTTTGTCACTGCATTTTTGTCTTTCTTTCCTTCAACTTTGTGGTAATGTTCGTATTCATTCAAGTTTTGGTCTTCCGACGCTTCAAAACTCAATGAATGACGCTTAACATTTCTTCTTGCTTGAGCATGTCTCAATGCTGAAATAGCAGAAAGAACCAAAATTCCAACAACTGATGCTAAAACAATTGAATCAAAAACTCCGCTTGCACCGAACGCAAAATAGTCTCTCCCAAAACTATAATGTTGAACAAGATTGACAATAACATCACCAAGCATTATTCCGCCAACTGCCCCTGTCAAAGTTGCAAGTCGACTCATTCCAACAAGATATGCGGCGACACCACCAACAAGACCGATTATGACGCTGCTCGTTATGACCGACGCAAAATTGGTTGGCGCCATTAAAAGCCTTGTTGCAACGGCAACTCCAGCGACTGCGATAATTGCAAAAAACGCTCTCAAACCTTCATAAGTGTTTTTTGTTGCAACCGAGCGTCTTCCGCCAATAAGAGCAAACAAAATAACTGTCATCAAAATTGGAAGCATGAAGCCCGAAACATTCATCGAAAAATTATCCCCAATTCTGATGCTTGGAACAACTGCACCAACAACAAAGGCAACAACCAAAATGAAAGCAACCCAACTTGGCAATCCGATTTTTTGAAAAAACCTTGTCGCAACTCCAAAAAATATCAAAACTGCAACAATGCCTAAAAGAACTAATCCTATTATCATGAAAAAAATACCTCCTATAAAAGATATAGTAGGTATTTTTTAATGTTTCTATACACAAGTTAGTCGAAGAAAATCAAACTAGTTTCTTGGTGGACTTCCCGGCGCTGAAATACCAGTTGACCAAACAGTAACATTATGTCGATCTTTCCAATAAGAGAAGTTAAATGCATCAGTCCACTTGCGAGGATTGTTGTCCAATCTGCCATCTGGGTCTGGAGTCCATCTTGAGCGATTAAGGTTAAAAAATTGAATTCTTGTTATTGTTATGGTTTGATATGGAACTCTCCAATGAGCGACTCCTGGCATTGTTCTTGTTCCGCCATTATGTTGTTCCAAATCACCAATTCTGCTCAATTGATACAAATTGTCTCTTGTGTCTTGATTAAGTGCTTCCGCAAACGCTCTTCCCGTCATCGCTGTTCTTGCTCCAAGATTGTCATTTTCAGCATAAATATCCGCATCACGTCTTAGCGCAATTTGAAATTCTGTCGCACTATTTGGCAAAAACGAAAGAAATCCCGTTTCTCTATAGCGGTTTTCAATACCATGGTTTGTCACCAAATTTCCACTTCCAGAAATTCTATAAGAAAATATATTTCTTCCAGCCGCCCAATCGCTTCCTATGTTAAGCCCTCTGAAATTAGACATAAAATTATAGTCTCGCTCTCTGTGAAAAAACGAATTGTCACGAAAACCACCAAATCTTGCAAATCCATTTTGAATGTCAAAAATTATTGCACCATCAAAATAACCTTGCCTTGCAAGAAAGATAAAATTGGTTGCTGGAACTGGAACTTCATCCTCAAAAACTTGAAAATCAAGAACCATTCTGTTCGAAAGATGAACTCTTGCAACAGGATTATCAACTCTTGCCATTGTTGAAACTGGAATAATATACACCGGCAAAAGTATTGAAAAAAGAATCAGAATAAGCGCAAGCGCTGGAACAGCAATCATCATCGCAAGTCTTGCTGGCGACATCGCTGGCTTCACAACCGCCTCATCTTGAGTTGAAGCATCTGGAACATCCAAGTCTTGAGACTTCTCTCTCGCTTCATAGCCCAAAACGTGACCTTTTTTCTTCTCTTTTTTTAGTTTTTTTTCTTGTTCCTTTTGGCGAATCTCTTTTCTCTCTTTCGCCGTTAATGAACTCATATCCTTATTTTTTCCCACAGTCGGTAAGTCTCCTCTGTTATTTTCTCTATTTTGTTTTTTTGTTATTGTGAAAGAACCAGCCAAGCACCTTCAACCATCATTTGAATTCTAATCTCATTCGTGTTTGAATTGAAAGTTCCAATCCAATCATATTCTGTTTCAAATCCAGCATAAACTCGGTAGAGTCCTGCAGTTGCAGTTGGAACAAAAATCATTAAATCTTCATTAACAAGAAAATCGCCAATATACCATCTTGCAAAATTGTCAACAAACTCCATTTCAGCATAGTGCAACAAGAAAGCCAATTCTTCAAAAGCAAGTTCCATGGCATCTTCCATATTGTCTGCGTCCTCATCATCAATAATCATCTCCGCAAGCTCAATGACCATCAAAACAAAAAGGTTATTTGGATTAATTCCATAAAAGTCATCAAAGACATTTTCAAGATGTCCTATTGTTTGTTCAAATGTTGCTAATGGATTGATTGTTCCAACGCCAGAGATGAATAATGTTGTTCCTGTCCATGTTCCAGTCAGATTCGGAAGCACTGGGTCTCCGTTGCCGTTGCCGTTGCCACCACCATTGATAATTTCTTCTGGTTCAACAGTGATAGTTATTGTTCTTCTGACACTTCCCATGTCATGTGTTGTTCCGCCATAGAAAACTTCAATTGCAATTTGAACAGTTGCTCTTGTTGTTCTGTTGTTTGCTCGAACTGTTGCTGTTGCTCTATCCCCAACAACTTCATTATCGGTTTCGATTGTTGCAATTGTTGCATCAAGAGTTGACCAAAAAACAGACCGCACATTAGCAGAAATCGGCTCAATCAACGCTTCAAGCTCAAGTTCATTGCCAATTGTCAAATCAATTGTTGCAGTCGCTCCATTAAGAATTGTCACTTCTGAAACAGGAGTCGGTCTCACCCCTCTGATATTAACATAAATATAATTTCTGACTGGCCCGCCCGGAACAATAACATCAATTCGAACGTCTTGTCCTCCACTATCACCAAGTGCCGTCAGTGTTGCGAACTCGCCAATTCCAGAAACAGCCAACAGTTCGGGATAAGCACTTTCCCAACGAAGATTATCCAGTCTTGCAGCAACTGTGTCTGATGTTGCACGAAGATTTAAAGTGAAGACACCAGTTGATAAGTCAATATAGTTTCTTTCACCAATCGTCAAAATAGCAATATTTTGAGGTGGAACATGAGCAGAATCAACAATAATATTGATAACTTCATTAATACCGTATCTTCCAACAGTTGAAACTCTGATTCTTGCTGGCACTGGATTTCCATCAAGGTCGAATCCTGTTGTTCTTTGAGGAGTAATGAGTCCATCGACAACTGAAATAATCGTTGGGTCAAGAGTTTCCCACACAACTGTTTGAGACGCAGTTGATGGCAAAACTTCTGTTGTCAGTCTCAAATTCACGCCAAATCTTGTGGTGAAAGTTGTGTCTGGAGTGCTATCGGGAGCATCAATGCTAACCAAGATGTCTGTTGGCAAAATTATGTCATCACCGTCGTTGTTATTACAAGCGGCGACAAACACAACAGCCAGCACCAAACAAAGTGCAACCAAAATTGCTAATATTCTTGATTTGTTTTTCATAGTGTTTTTCCTTTGTTTTGTTTTTGTATTTCCTCTTTTCTATTATTCTCGATACTCTCTCAATCATACATTATACTATAATATTGTTATCTAGTCAAACACTTATTAACAATTTGTTTAAATATTTTAAAAAATTTTCCATTCCCGAAAAAGATACTTCTTTCGCTCGAAGCGACTGATATCTTTGATTTAAGCGCTTGTTTTTGTCAAAATCTCCATATTTCATGTCTCCAAGTATTGGATGTCCAGCATAGGCAAGATGCGCTCTTAATTGATGAGTCCGTCCTGTTATTGGAAATAGTTTCAATTTTGTCATCTTTTCCCCGTTTTCCTCAAATTTTTCAACAACCTCATATTCTGTTATTATTTCTTTGTTGTCATTTTTCTTCATATCGCTAATTGTGACAAACGAATTCTTGTCGTCTTTTTTTAAATAAGCTTTTAGTGTTGCTTGATTATGCTTCAAGTGTCCGAAAACTTTAGCTTCATAGACTTTTTTAATTTTCTTTTCTTTGAACGCTTTGAGCATTTCATCATGGGTCTTTTCATTAAGAGCAAACAAAACTAGTCCCGTCGTGTTGACATCAAGCCTGTGAACAGGCATCAAATAATCATGTTTTTCTGAAAATAGCGCCACCAAATGATTTTCAACATCACATAAAACTGGCTTATCAATTGCTAAAATATTTTCATCTTGATAAACAACTCTTGGCATTTGAGCGTTTTCAAATGATGACTTCGGCAAATATATTTCAACCTCATCTCCCTCTTTCAAAAGAATATCCTCTTTTTCCCTTTTCAAGTTGACTTTGACCTCACCGAGTGAAAGTTGCTTTTTTATTGATTTCAATGAAACAAATGCCACGCTCTCTTTAAGGAACTCTAGCAACTTTGTCTCTTTTTTTGATGTGAATTTTTTTTTCATATTTTCTAAATTTTTTAATGCAGACCACACTCACTGCAACAACAACCACAATGATGGCAACCACAACAACAAAAATCCAAGTGTGATTCATGAAAAGTCTTCCCATTTGAAATGTCATGAGTGATGCAACATAGGCAACCCCAAATTGAAACACCGCCGAAAAAAACATCAACTTTCCTCCAACCTCTTTTCGAATTGAAGCACACGCGGCGAGGCAAGGGATATAAAGAAGTGTGAAAATCATGAATGACAAAGCGGAGATAACACTATACTCCCCCGAAAAAACACTGTGAACTCCACCGAGGCTTTCAAGAGCCGCGAGCGATGCTTCTTTTGCAACAATTCCACTAAGAAGTGCTGTGACCGCTCTCCACTCTCCAAATCCAAGAGGCGCAAAAATCGGAGCGATGAGTGAGCCTAGTGTTTCAAATATGCTTGCATATTCCGTCCCAATTATGTAGCCATGTGAAAACGAAAAATTCGACAAAACCCACATTATGACATTAAGCATAAAAACAACCGTTGCAACTCTTATTATAAAATGTTTTGAATGAGTCAAAACGACTTGAAAAACTCGCTCAATCGTCGGGACTCTGAAAGGCGGAACTTCCATCAAAAATGAGTTTGAATTTGGTGAAAGTCCTCTTTTCATTATACACGACTTTTTCCTATCTTTCAAGTGTTTTGTTGTTTTTTTGAAAATTATTGCACTAACAAATGCAAAAAACACTCCAAGTAAATACATTGAAAAAACTATCAAAGGCTGACCTGTTGAAAAAAAAGCACCCGCCAAAACGAAGTAGGTTGGCAGTTTTGCACTGCACGAAAAGAACGGCGTAAGCAAAACTGTTTTCCTTCTCACCTTCTCATCATCCAATGAACGAGCAGTCGCAACGGCACTCGCAGTGCAACCAAAACCCATCAAAAGAGTGAAGCATGAACGTCCACTCAATCCGATTTTTGACAATATTCCATCCATTAAAAAAGCGATTCTAGACATGTAGCCAGTGTCTTCAAGAAGTGCCAAAAAGAAAAACAATAGTGCTATTTGCGGAAGAAAAACCAACACTCCACCAACACCAGAAATAACCCCATCACAAATCAAACCAACCACCCACTTTGGCGCATTCGCGCCTTCAAGCACCCCTCTAATGGGCAAATAAAGAAATCGAGTAATTAAAAATTGCAACCCACCCGACAATCCTCCGCCAACAACCCCAAAAACAACATAGAAAATTCCAAGCATTACAAGAAGAAAAATCGGAATAGCCAGAAACTTATTGAGGATAATTTTGTCAAGGAGTGAAAGATGTTTTGAGGAGTTTGGGGGTTGGAGTTTGGGATGTGAGGTGTTAGAAGTGGCGAGTGGAGATATCGTTAAATCTTCTTTGTCGTTATCTGCAAGGGTGGAAATATTTGTAGGGGCGACCATTGTCCACCCGTTTTGTCTTCCTTTCGCCTCGGGCAAATAATGGTCATCTCTGCAAGTGATTATCACCCCCCCAAGTTCTCTGTCAATGAAAGAATATCTCGCCATTGCAACATTTTCACTCAAGTCACCAAGACTTTCTAGTTTCAAAAGTTGTCCATTTGACAGCTGCAATTTTTTGGCAATGAACTCATCTTTTTCCATTAATTTTATTGCGGAAAAAACTTCATCAATGCCATGCTTTTTTGCATTTTTTGAAATTATTGAAATCACTTTTTCAAGTGGCAATTCTTGAAAATATTTCAAAATTTTTTTTCTCTCGACTTCTTTTTTCTCATGTTTTTCAATTTCAGAAACTATGTTAGAAACGCCAGATTTAAACTTCGCACTAGCACAAACAACCCGAATACCCAAAACATTTTCAATTTTCCTAACATCAATCCTTTTTCCTCTTTTCTCTAGTTCATCAATCATATTGACGACCAAAATCACTGGGGTATTCGCTTCAAGCAATTGAAGCGTCAAATAGAAATTTCGAAAAATATTTCCACCTTCGCAAACATTGACAACAACATCATGCGCTCTTTTCAAAATCGCATCTCTCGTCACCGCTTCTTCTGGGCTATAGATTGAAAGTGAATATAATCCGGGCAAGTCCGTCATGCTCATCTTCTTGCCCTCAAGCACAACTTCCTTGGTCTTTTCTCTGTTCGTCACTCCATGCCAATTACCAACATGCTCACTGCTTTTCGTCAAACGATTAAACAGCGAAGTTTTTCCCACATTAGGATTTCCCAAAAAAGCAACAGTTTTCACAAATCATTTTATGTTTCAATCAAAAAAATAATTCTTCCATCAAAAAAACACACAGTGACTTTCTGTCTTCGTGTGTTTAGTTTTTGATTTCCTTTTCAATTTCTTCATAAGTAAAACCGTTTTCTTTGAGTGATAGTTTAATGTCACGATTGTCGATGTTTGCGGTTTCAAATGCTTTTATTTTGATGCTTGCTTTTTGCCCGATACTATTGAGATAACTGAGAACACTTTCTCCAAATCCTCCCGACTTGATGTTGTCTTCCATTGTGAGAATTGTGACATCTGGCTTGTTGATTTTTTGAAGAAATTCTTCGTCTAGTGGCTTGATGAATCGCGCATTGATAACATTCGCATTTTCCATTTCTTTTGCAATGTCAAGCATTCTGTTTCCGACTGCAAGGATGAAATTATTTGATTCTTCACATTCTTTGACCACTTCCCATTTGCCAATTTCAATTTTTTCATGGGACTCATAATTTGTTTTGAAGTTTCTCGGATATCTTATTGCCAAAGGTGCCGAATAATTTTGAGAAAACTCAATCATCATTTCGAGTTCTTTTCCGTCTTTTGGCGAACAAATTGCGAAGTTGTCGGCATGCATCAAAAACGACAAGTCATAAAGTCCTTGATGAGTCACCCCATCTTCTCCTTGCGTTCCAGCTCGGTCAATTAATAACGTGACTGGCAAGCTGTTAAGGGACACTTCATGAACAAGCTGGTCATATGACCTTTGAAGAAACGATGAATAGACACAAAAATACGGTTTCATTTCGCCTTTTGCGAGTCCCGCAGCAAGCAGTGTTGCGTGTTGTTCTGCTATTGCGACATCAAAAAATCTGTCCTTGTGAGCGATTGCAAATTCGTTGAGCCCAACCCCGTCGCTCATTGCCGCTGTGATCGCAACAATTTGCTTGTTGGAGTTTGCAAGCCTTGTCAAAGTCTTTCCACACACTTTTGAAAAACTCTCCGCACTTTCCCCATCACACCTTGAAACTGCATGAAACTTTCTTGCATCTTGCTCTGCATCAACATGTCCTTTTCCTTTTTTCGTCACAACATGAAGAAGGACTGGCCCTTTCGACTTTTTCGCTCTTTCCAAAGTTTTGACAAGAGTTGAAACATCATGTCCATTAAATGGCCCAAGATATTTCAATCCCAACAATTCAAAAACTTGTTTTCTTTGAAACAGCGCTCTTATTCCATTTTTGATTTTTGTTGCAGAAAATATTATTGCTCTTCCCAAAAGAGGAATACGAGAAAAAAATCTCGTGAGACTTCTTTTTGAATTGTTGTATTTTCTTGATAGTCTCAGCCTTGCTAGATGTTTTGAAAGTGCCCCAACATTCTTTGAAATTGACATTTCATTGTCATTCAAAATAATAATGACCCTCTCCTTGTTCGCCCCAATATCGTTTAACGCTTCATATGACATCCCCCCAGTCATCGCCCCATCTCCAACAATCGAGACAACATGATGTGTCTCTTTTTTTAAATCACGCGCTCGGGATAGCCCCAAAGCAAGCGATAATGAAGAAGATGAATGCCCCGAAGTGAACATGTCATGTTCGCTCTCAAGATGATTGGGCATGCCCGAAGTGCCCTCATTAGTTCTCAGATTTTTGAACTTTTCTCGTCTTCCAGTTATGATTTTGTGAGCATAAGTTTGATGCCCAACATCAAAAATCAATTTGTCTTTTGGTGAATTAAAAACATAATGAAGACATGCTGTAAGTTCAACTATGCCCAAATTTGATGCAAGATGTCCGCCATTTTTTTTCGACACACCCACAATTTCATCACGAATTTCCTCACAATAGGCTGTTAATTCCTTTATTGTGAGATTTTTTAATTCGTCTGGCGAATTAATTTTTTCGATATATTCTGCAATCTCTTCTTGATGCAAAAAAAGAACTCCTTAAAAATCAGTTTTATGCTTTCAGTTTTTTAAAATTAAAGTTTTTTAATATTCTCTTTTTGACGCAAAAAGAGTCAATTCTTCTAAAAATGAAGTGTCTTGTTTTAGCTCACCTAATGCAACTAGTGCTTTTTGGGTGTGGTTTTCTAGTTCAATCTTTGCTTTTTCAATGCCATAGAACCCGACAAAATCGCAAAAACTCGGTTCTTCTCCATTAGCACTTTCAATCATATCATCGCGTATTTGAAAAGCAAATCCAAAATGGTAGATGAATTTTGAAATAAATTCTTGTTCTTCTTTTGTTGCTCCGCCAATTATTGCTCCACATAATGCGGCAGATTTCAAAAGAGCGACTGTTTTGTTTTCAAAGATGTAGTTCAAATTTTCATCAGTCATCTTATCTCCAAATATATCTAATGATTGACCGCCAATGAGTCCATTTGCACCGAGCAGTTTAGAAAACACTTTTCCCGCTTCCATGAATTTTTCGCACTTTGTTTCTGCAATGCATTCAAGAATCAACTCATAAGCATAGTTTAAAAGCGAGTCTCCAGCGAGTATTGCAATGCCTTCTCCAAATTTTTTGTGACAAGACGGTTTTCCTCTCCTAAAATCATCATCATCCATGCTCGGCAAATCGTCATGAATAAGCGTGTAGATATGTAATGACTCAATCGCAACACAAAATTTTTTTGCTTGTTCAGTCATCTCTTTGCCAAAAACACGCAAAGTTTCAATGAATATGACAGGACGAACTCTCTTTCCGCCATCAATGAGCGAATAAAGAATTGCTTCTCTTAATATATTCGGAACTTTATCAAATGTCGCTATTTTTTTTAAAATCGCTTCAAATTCTTTTTTCGTTTTGTTAAACTTTTCCATTGTTTTCCTAGATTTCTCCATTAAACGGCTCTTCAACTAATTTGTCCATTTCCGCTTTAAGCAAAACAATTTTGCTTCTTGATGAACCGAGATCGTCGAGCGCTTTTCGAGTGAGAGTAATTCCCTTTTCATAAAGAGCAATTCCGTCATTAAGCGATATATTCTTGTCTTGCATTTTTGCAACTAATTTTTCAAGTTCATTTAGGTTTTTTTCAAATTCCATTTTATCTCACCTCTATTTTTTTGATTTCCGCGTTAAGCGTTCCATCGTGAAGAATGACGTCAATAATGTCATTTTTTTTGACATCGTTTAAATTCACTATTGTTTTTCCGTTTTTCTCAACTTTGACAAAACCACGTTTTAACAATTTTAATGGACTTACTTGTTCCAAGACTTCTGCAACATTCACAATTTTTTGCTCGTCTTGTTTCAATTTCGATTCCATTATGTTCGTCATAGCTTGAGCATTCATTGTTATTTTTCGAACATAGTGCGATATCTTTTTCTCTCCAGCATAAGTTATTTCATTCGACAGACTCTTTAAAGCGAATGATTTTTTTTCATATAATCGCATAATGAGAATTGAAATTTTTTCTTTGAAGTGTTGAATTTCAGAAAGATTGGAAAGATATGTGTCAAGAATAATTTGAGCTGCAAGCGAAGGCGTTGCACACCTCGTCCTTGAACACAAATCAACAAGCGTGAAATCAACTTCATGACCAATTGCAGAAATGACTGGAAGAGAATAATTCGCAACTAATCGCGATAGTTTTTCGCAATTAAAAACATCAAGGTCAATCGCACTTCCCCCACCCCGTGTAATCAGAACACAATCAAACACCCCACTCTCCACCGCCATAAGCGCTCGGATTATGTCTTCACTTGCACCTTCACCTTGAATTTTGACAGGAAAGACGAATAATTCAATCGGGAAATTTTTCAAAACTGAAAGAATATCATGAATGACAATTCCCGCAGCACCCGTTATTACGCATACTTTTTTAATAAATTTTGGAAGTTTTTTTCCTTTTTCAAAAAGCCCCTCATTCTTTAGTTTCTCTTTTAGTTTTTTGAGTTTTAGTGCATTTTCGCCCTCTCCCTCAATTTTGACTTCTTTTACAACAAAAGTGACCCTTCCGCCCTTTTCAAAAAAATTGACACCACCTCGAAGCATTATTTTTGTCCCAACTTCAATCCTTTCAATCAACGAAAACTTCACACAACTCAAAACGCACTCGTTTTCGCAAAGTGTCAAATAAACAGAGTTTCCCGAAACTTTAAACTCGCGAACCTCACCTGACACCCAAATGTCATGCAAAATATACTCATCGACAAACACGCCCTTGATAAATGAGTTTAATTGAGAAACAGTTAGATTTTTAGTCATAATTTTTTTAAAAAAATTGAAGAGTGGAAAGTTAAGAGTGACGATGTTGTTAAATTAATTTGACAACATCGTCACTCTTAACTCTTATTTTATCACTCTTATTTCCGCCGCTTTCAAAGTGTTTGCCATGAGCATTGCAATAGTCATTGGTCCAACCCCTCCTGGAACTGGAGTGATATGGGATGCGACTTTTTCAGCTGACTGGAACTCAACATCGCCATAGAGTTTTCCGTCATGACGATTGATTCCAACGTCAATAACAATTGCACCTTTTTTAATGTCTTTGCCGTGGATAAATTCTTTTCTGCCAATGCTGACAACAAGAATATCCGCGTTTTTAGTGTGAAATGCGAGATCTTTTGTTTTTGAGTGACAAATCGTAACCGTTGCACTCTCATTTAAAAGCAACATTGCAACCGGCTTTCCAACAATATTTGAACGCCCCACAACAACTGCGTTTTTTCCAGCAATCGTCTCACCAGTGGACTTGATTAATTCTATTATTCCAGCTGGAGTGCATGAAACTAGTCCATCATGACCCAAGAGAATATCTCCCATGTGTTGGTTACTGAACGCATCAACATCTTTATCAACTCGAACCATTCCAACAATCTTCTTCTCATCAAGATGCTTCGGAAGTGGAAGTTGAACTAAGATTCCATCAATTCTATCGCTCTCGTTTAGTTCTTTGATTTTTGCTTCCAAGACCTCTTGCGTCGTGTTTGCCGGCAAGAAACACGCAATAGACTCAATGTTTGCTGTTTCCGCTCTTTTAATTTTGCTTCCAACATAGACTTTTGAAGCTTCATCGTCTCCAACTAAAACTACTGCAAGAGACGGTTTTCTTGAGTGTTTTTTCTCAAATTCTTCCGCACTCACCTTTGTTTTTGCAATAATTTCTTCCGACAATGCTTTGCCGTCAATTATTTTCGCCATTTTCATTTTCCTCCTGTGTCGCGACAACTTTTGTCGCAATTTAGTTGTTATCTTGTTTAAAAATTTCCTCTGTTGCTTCTTTTTCTATTTCTTCAAGAAACACCTCTTCTTCAATCACTTCATCTTTTTTGTTGAACTCTTCAATTAAATTATCTTTGTCTTTAATGACGCTTGCCAAAATCCCATTAATAAATTTACCGCTGTCTTCGTTTGAAAATTTCTTTGCAATTTCGACTGCTTCATTCGCACTAATCGCTTCAATAATGTCTTCAACAAAAAGTATTTCATAGGTCGCGACAAGAAGAATTGCCAAGTCGACTTTATGAATTCGTGTCAATTTAAAATCAATTGCAAACCTTTCAATTATTTTTTGCAAAAACTCAAGGCATTCATCAATGCCGTTATAGAGAGATATGATATATTCTTTTTCACTCTCCTCGGTGCTTTTTATCACCGCTTCAAATGAATGTGGATTTTTTTCGTTTCTTATGACGCGTTCATAGATTAATTTGAACACGTTTTCTCTTGCAAGTATGCGTGACATTCTTTGTCTCAAAAGCAAAAAATTACTTTAAGCTTTTGTCTCCTTATTTTTGTCTCAAAAGCAAAAAATTACTTAATGCTTTTGTCTTCTTTTTTTGTGTGCCAAAAGCAAAAAATTTCCTTAAATGCCTTTTTCTTCTTAATCCTTTTTGTTAAGCGTTCTCAAGTCCACAAATAGCAAGGTCACAAACATTGACATCAATGCTTCCCGCTTTATAGCTCGTCATGCTCTCTAAAGTTTTTTTGACATTTTCTTGAACTCTGAAAGCAACATCTGGACAACTGACAGTGTTTAGAACATTGACAAAAACCTCAACATTGACTTTTTCTCCAACAATTTCACATTTGACGCCTTTCCCAGAAAGTGATGAAATTCCGTTAATTTCCTTCACCGCAAGTTCAATAATTCCTTCGACAACCTTGTTTCCATAGGTCACGTCACCCGTAAAATTTGCATTATATCTTGATTTTAATGGCATAGTTTTTTCACCTCTTTACTATTAATAACACTATTATAACATGAACTATGAAGTTTGTAAAGCAAGTTTTGGGAAAATATTAATAAATAATTGCAAAAAAAGAAGAGTCCCACTAACTTGCAATTCGCCACGAATACGCTATTGTTTCAAAAAAACATACGAACAATAGCTGAAAGATTCGGTTATAACATTTTCAAACACAAGCACCATCTCCAAGCCAGTCACTCTTTATTTTTTAATTCAATTGTTGTTGAAATTTTTTGCTCACACCACGTAATACCATTTTGGTTAAGCCAGCTCAAAAAAAGAACACCTCTCTCCAAAAGAGCGAGGTGTTCACCATGAAAAAATGTGGAAATGCATTTCTACATTAAGGAGCAAAATTAGAGCGATTCAGCAACCGTTTCAAGAGCAGTTAATATTTCTTCAACTTGGATCTGCAAGCCATTGAAACCGCCTTGAACAAGATACCAAAGCGCACTGTTGAGGGCAAAAACATGTTCATTTTGAATTGCTCTCATTCCTTGGAACATTGCATGATTCAAAATAGTGTTTGCAATAACATTGTTATCCGCTCTTTCCAAATCAAGTCTGTCGCGATAAATAACGAAGATGACATCAACATTATCGCGGACAAGCGTTCCAGCTGTGACTGGCATTCCATGGTTAGCTTCAGTTGCTGGGAATCCAGAAAGTGCGTTTGTCAACCCAAATTCTCTAAAAACAAAAGAATATCTTCCATTTGGGCCATAAGCATGAACGCTTCTCCCCGCATTCAATTGAAGGAGCGCAACGTCAAGATTCAATTCTGTTGCAATCGTGTTAACTCTTGCAATTTCAGAATTAAGAGTCAAAATCATTTCTTGAGCTTTTTCTTCAAGTCCGAAAATTTTCGCTAGAGTTTCTAGATTGTCAAAAACACTTTCAAGAAATTCGTCTGTTCCTGCATAAGCTCCAAGGTCAATTGTTGGAGCAATTTGAGAAAGTCTTGCAAAGTGGTTCGATGAATGTCTGCCAGTTCTTTGTCTTCCACTGATAATGATAAGGTCAACCTCAAGTTGCACAAGCATTCTGTAGTTCGGGTCATGAGGGTATTCCATACTGACGTCTGGAAGCGCGTTTGGCCCAGTTCTTGGGAAAACTTCATCAATATAAGAAGGTGCAGTTAAATGAGCGAAACCAACAACTCTGTCTTCAAGTCCGAGTGCAATCATAGTGTCAAGAGCGGCAAGACACATCACAACAACATTTTGTGGGTTTGGCACAACATAAACATATTGGGTCGGTCGCACACCTCTTGCAATGATTCCAGCGTTTTCAAATTGGGCAAGATGGTTTTCATAAAAACGATTGCGAACTCTAACATGTTGCTCTGGACGCAAATCTTCAAGATTGCCATTAAGAGCATTTGTGAACGCTTCTTGCGCTTTGAGTAATGCATCTTGCGCAACAATCCAAGTGTTTCTCGCTGCGATGATTTCCGCTGGAAGAGCTTCAATTCTTTCAGCTTGCTCCTCTTCTTGAATCGCTCTTGTTTCTGCGTTTGCGCTGAAGTTAACTATATCTTCCTGCCTTCTTCTCCAAAAGCGTCCATCTTCCCTTGCTTGAAGTTGTCCTGCATATTCGCGAACATACCTTTCATATTCAAGGCGAGACTGCTCAACAGTCATTTGAGCGGCTAGTTGCGCTTGGTTGAGTTCTTCAAGTCTCGACAGCATTGTGTAGACTTCGTCTCTCGCAATATAGTTGTCTCTGTTGAAATCGTCTGAACAACCAACAAAGAAAGCCCCGACAGCGAATGCCATGACAATCGCCAAAACTATTGCTAATAGTTTCTTTTTCATTCTGTTTTCTCCTTTGGGCATAATTGCCTCAGTTAGCAATTGCTAACTTTTTATAATAATTTTAGTTAGCCAACGCTAACTTTAAATATATTCTACAACATATTTATGTCACCGTCAACTATTTTAACGCAGTTTTTCAAAAGTTTTTTTAATTTTTTTAAGAGCCCATGAAATCAATATCCAAACCAATTTCCAAACAAAAAAGTGCGAACAAAAAAATATCGTCCACACTTTTCAATTTTCAACTTAATTAAAGCGGTTTGTCCGCACAGTCAGCACAACCATGAGAGTGCAAAACCTTTCCTTCATCATCAGCACAATTTTCACAGTTGTGGTAGACACAAATTTTATTTCCAGCAACGTCCGCTATTTTGCAATCAACTTCAAAAATTTCTTTGATGACTTCTTCCTTCATAAATTCTTCGGGAGTTGCTTGAATCATTAACTTCCCGTTTTTGAGAGCAACAATTTCGTCAGAATAGCAGCTTGCGCAATTGATGTCGTGAATAACGATAATGATTGTCTTTTTCGTTTCATCGACGATATTGCGAAGTATTTTCATCATTGACGAAGATTGCTTCATGTCAAGGTTATTAAGCGGTTCGTCAAGCAAAATGTGGTCAGTGTCTTGAGCAACTATCATCGCAATAAAAACTCGCTGCCTCTCACCTCCCGACAATTGATCAATATATTTGTCTTTCATGTGGGACATTGACATATAGTCCAAAGCTCTATCTATTATTTCATCGTCCTTTTTTGTCAATCTTCCTTTTGAGTGAGGAAATCTTCCGAATGCAACCAACTCTCTGACTGTCAACCTAATGCTAAAAGTGTTGTTTTGACGAAGTGATGCGACTCGTTTTGCAATCTCTGCGTTTTTGAATTCTTTTATGTTTTTCCCTTCAAAGAAAACGTCCCCCTCGTCTTGTTTGAGAAGTCTTGCCATGCACGACAAAAGAGTGGACTTTCCCGCTCCGTTTGCCCCAACAAGCGAAGTTATCGTCCCCGTTTTGAACGAGAGAGAAACATTGTCAAGCACTTTTCTCGTGCCATATCTTTTTGTTAAATTTTTTATTTCAAACATTATATTCTCCTATCATGGCAATACACCTCGCCAAACTTCCCCTAGCAAGAGTCTATTTTAAACATTTATTTATTACTACAAGTGGCAAAATTCCTCACCAACTCTCCCGACAAACATGTCGAGGGCACCCGCTACTTTGCTTTTTTTCTTTCTTTCAATAACAATATTATGAAATAGATTCCGCCGACAAAGTTAATCATGACCGCGATTGGAACCGTGATTGACCTGCCACCAAAAATATTTTCGATTATCCACGGGCTTGTGAAAACATGTTCAATTAAGAACTGTCCCGTAAACACTGCAACTGCTGAAATCAAAATTGCAACTGGGATAGTATATTTGTGTTTGTGGGTCTTCATTATTTGATACGACAAGTTCGCAGCTAAAAGCCCCAAAAACATCATAGGTCCAGCAAGAGCAGTCGAAACTGAAACTAATGCGGCGACCATGACCAACAACCTTATACTCATGAATTTGTGATTGACACCAAGACTGATTGAAGTCTCTCTCCCCAAACTCAAAACGTCCATTCTTCTTGCTGATGGAGTGAAAAGCAATGTCACAAGAATGATAATGGCAGAAACCAGCACTATTCTTGAATTTGGCGAACTGAACGATGGAAACATTAGTGCTTGCAAAACCAAGAATTCGTCTGGGTCAATTCGATATTGCATTAGAGTTGTCAAACTTGCAAAAAAAGTGCTGAGAATCATTCCAACAAGCAAAAGCGTGAAAACTCCTTTTGTTCCCCCCCTTGTCAACATTGGAATGAAAATAAGACCAGCAACAACAACCATCGCAACTACTGAAATGATAAAATTCTCTGTTCCAGATATTAAGAACATATAGGCTGAGCCAAGAGCAAAAACAATAAATGTTTGAATAAACATATAGATGTTTTCAAAACCCAAAACCCCCGGGGTCAATATTCGAGCATTCGTCACCGTTTGGAAAGTAACGGTTGAATAGCCAACGCAAACTGAAACCAAAACCATTGCAGCAAAAGGCATGAGCCTTAACTCAACAAGGTCAAATAGTATTATCTCTCTTGGAAGCCCTAAAAGTCCATAGAACAAATATAAAGCCATTACCCCAGCAAGAACCGCCGAACAAATAACTAGTTTTGAATATGGCTTTTTAAAAAATGCCCCTATTTTCAAAAGAACTTTGTTTGTCTTTTTTTTCTTTGTTGAAGTCACCTCAATTGTTTCGATTGGGCTTTGAGTTTTGTTTTGCTCAAGTGGTGCTTGTGAATCATCAAATGTTTTTTCCAGTTTATCCATTTGTCACCCCCTCACCCAATTTTTTCTCTCTTCTTCTTTTTATTGCGCCTTTCAAGCTTTTCAAAGTGTCACTTTGCAAGAACAAAAGGAGCAAGAAAATTGCGGCGCCAAGCACACCAACAACGACACCCGCTGGCATCTCTGATGGCCAAATAATCACTCTTGCCAAAATGTCGCAAACAAGAAGGAATATCGCACCAAATAATGCTGTCACCGGCAAAGCGCGTCTAATGTTATCTCCCATATAGAGAGATACTATATTTGGCACAATCAATCCAAGGAATGGGAAAATTCCCGCTGTTGGCAAAATCATTGCAGTTATTGCTGACACTATGAAAAGCCCAAGATTGACTGTCCAGCGATAATTTAATCCAAGATTTTTTGCTGTCCCCTCTCCAAGACCTGCTATCATGAACCAATTTGAGAAAACATAAGAAATAACAACCAAACCAGAAATTATCATGATTGGAATCCAAATATCCCAACCAGATAGCGTCAAAGTAAAGTTTCCAACAAGTCTTTGCATAATAGTTTGGAGCGCTCCATCTTGCTGAATTGCTATTATTGTTGTGATTGATGCTATAACACCGCCATAGATAATTCCAACAAGTGGAACAAACATTTTGTTTTTGACTTTGAGACGGTTGATTAAAATGATGAAAAGCACTGTTGTTCCCATTGTGATGGCAAATGAAAAAGCCCCTTGAACAAGCAGTGTTGCCCCCGGAACAATCATCATCGCGAGCAAAACCCCGAGCCTTGCACCATCAAGCGTCCCTGTTGTCATCGGAGAAACATATTTGTTGTTCGTTAGCGACTGCATAATCAGTCCGCAAATACTCATCCCAACTCCCGTCACAATAACAAGAAGTGTTCTTGGAATTTGAGCGTGAATAATTAGCCTAATAGTGTTTTCATCGCCGTTTATTATGTTGCGAAGAGTTATTCCAAATGACTCGGTGAAAATTGAAGCAATTGAAGAAAAGAACAATACTCCGCCCAAAATAAGGAGAACCCATTTCAATTGCTTGAACCATTTTTGTTTTTGCAAAGGAGGTTGAAAGGTGACTAGCGGTTGGATTGCAGTGATTGAAGTCTGAAAGTTTTTCTCGCTTTTCAATTCGACCAATTCATTATTTGCTGATTTTTCTTCCACCCTATCTTCTTTTTCTGCAATATTATTTAATCCGCTCGCAAGAATTTGAAGAGAGTCACTCATTTGATTTTCGTTTTCTCCACATGTAAAAGTTGAAAACAACTCGCTTGTTGTTTCATCTTCACTAGTCCTTCTCTCCAGTCCTCTTGATTCAATTTTGCTTTTTATTTTTTTCAAACCTCGTTTCCTTGAAGTTAGTTTTTGCTAACTTTTGCTATTGTAGCACATGATTAGTATTGTCGTCAAATGTTTTTCTATTATTTTTTGCTATATCTTTTTATTTTTTCACTCAACACCCTTTCCGAAATGCCCTCTAGTGCTTTGATGTGGCTTTTTAGACAACTCGTTAAAATCCAGTTCTTTGAGTTCTTTTTCATTCAGTCCTGAAAAATCAAAAAGTAAATTTGGAGCTTTTACTTTTGCTCCATCATCTAATAATGGCAGAATGTTTATTGGGATGTTGTGATGCATATTGAAATAACAATGCTTTATTTTTGTTCTTTTCAAGACGAAATTCGCACCCTTTTCGTCTTTTAAAAAAAAGTCTCTTCCACATCGATAACCACACTTTTGATTGTTTGGACAATGACACAAAGTCATGACGGAAGGCTTACCAAATGCATAAACTATGTCATGGTGCGAAAATGTTTCTCTTGACTCAAACGACAAAATTCTTTGAGTGCTTGAATAATCAAAGTCATCATTAACAATGTTTAGATGAGTTCCAAGAATGATGCTTTTTCCTTTAGTCAATTCAAATGCATAGAGGTTGTTTATAATATAGCCATCAACGATGTTTTTTGCAACTAGGTTTTTGAGAATTGCAACATCTCCTTCCCTCGCAACATTCGGTAAATTTAGATATATTGGCAAATCTAGTTTTTCTTTTGCACGAGCCACAAAGTCTTTGACCACTACCTCTTCAAAAGTATGCGTGACATAGATGATGCAATCAATATTAGTTGGGGCAAATTGAATTTGAGAAAATGAGTTGACCGCAAGCATTCTTTTGTAGTAGACTCCGACCATGTTCACAGTGCAGGCGCCAATGTCCCGCAAATCATCATCTGTTTTCAAGAAACTAAGTGGTGAGTTCCCTGCAATTTTATGAATAGTAGTATAATTTTTGAGAATTTCATTTTCTAGTTTTGCAATCGCCTGTCGCCTTAGTTCATTCAATTCCTTGACACTAATAAAAATATTGTCATCACATTCAAGTAAGAATTTTTCGATTTCAAAGACTGTTCCGCCACATTTGCGAAGAAATTTTTCAATATCCTCTTTTTTAATTGGCGCATTTTTTGCTTGTTGGACCTTGTTTCTACCATTTTCTTTTATTGAGATATTATTGCAAATCAACTCTATTTCTGGAGTCATGCCAGACATAATTCGCGCAAACATATTGATTTTCAATTTTTTTTCAACAATTTCAATTTCACCTATATTCGGCTTTTCAGTGTTAATGTGTCCTTTTGCCAAATCGCAAATCGTGTTTTCATTCGCATTAAATAAATGCGCTGTTGTCCCCCCACCTCGAAGGTATGTGTTTTTGAACATCTCATCACTTGGAGCAATTCCATCTAAAATATTGCGATATGCTTTTGTGACAATAGACACATATTCTCTTTTTCTCATTCGTCCTTCAAGCTTAAAACTCGTTATTCCCGCATCAATAAGAGAATGAATGTGTTTTGACATGTCAATGTCTTTCGTTGAAAGATAATAACCTTTTTGCTCTCCTCTCAAATATTCTTTTCGACACAATTGCAAACATCTCCCACGATTTCCACTTTGTTTCATTATTAGACTTGACAAATAACAATTACCACTGAACCCCACACAAAGCGCACCATGAGCAAAAAACTCAAGTTCAATGTCACAATTTTCTTTGATTTTCCTAATGTCTTCAAGTGTAGTTTCGCGCGACAAAATCACTCTCTTTATTCCCAACTTTTTCGCGAATATTGTTCCTTCAAGATTGTGAATGCCCATTTGAGTGCTTGCATGCAGTGTTAAACGAGGCAATTCTTCTTTTAACCTTCTTGTTAGTCCCAAATCACAAACTATGACAGCGTCAACATTTGCTTCAAACAGTTCCCTTGCCGACTCAATTGCGTCATTCATTTCATGAGGATATATTAAAGTGTTTATAGCAACATAGACTTTGACATCAAACAAATGAGCATATTTAATTGCATTTTTTATTTCTTCCAATGAAAAATTAGTCGCCTTAGCTCTTGCACTAAAACGACTAAGTCCGCAATATATCGCGTTTGCTCCACTTGCAATTGCTGCTTCAAAAGCGGTAATATCTCCCGCGGGAGCAAGGAGTTCAATTTTTGAATCTTTAATTATCATCGTTTCCACTGAATTTTTCAATGTCGTCAATTTCAATTATTGATGCCGACTCAATTAGTTCAACATAGTCAAACGGATCATCTTCTTGCCCTGCATGAATATCAAATCCAAAAACTAATTCATTCAAAATACTACTGAGTCCACCAAAAATCCCACCACCGAACATGTCGTCGAATGGTGAAGAATTCCTATGCTCAATGTGTCCAGTTGAAATGACAATATTATCATCGGAAACCTCTCTTTCTTCAATATAAAGGTCACAATACTTGCAATAATTCTTTTTTAATGGTTCAAAGCATTTTGGACAGTTCATTTTTTTCTGGTGAATAGTGAATAACTAATAGTGAACAGTGACGAAAAGAGTTAGGTCAAGAAAATCTAACAAGAGTTATTCACTATTCCTATTCAATAATAAAACAAAGGACAGGACACTTTTGCCCTGTCCTTTATTTCAAAGTTTTAAATAGTGACAACAAGACTTATTTGCTTGAGTCAGTTTTTGCCATGTGAACGATAAGGTCATTGCATTTTGTGCTATAGCCATATTCATTGTCATACCAAGTAATGAGTTTGAAGAAGTTGTCGTTTAGCGCAACACCCGCTCCAGCGTCAAAAATTGAAGTGTGTGGATCAGACATGAAATCAGATGACACAACCGCTTCATCAGTGTAGGCAAGGATTCCATTCATTTTGCCTTCACTTGCTTTTTTGACAACTGCGCAAAGGTTTTCATAAGTTGTCGCTTTTTTGAGTCTGACAGTCAAGTCAACAACAGAAACATTGATTGTTGGAACGCGGAAAGCCATTCCAGTCAATTTTCCTTTCAATGATGGAATAACAAGAGCTGTTGCTTTCGCAGCTCCAGTTGAAGATGGAATGATGTTTGCTGAAGCCGCTCGTCCACCTCTCCAGTCTTTTTTAGACGAGCCGTCAACTGTCATTTGAGTTGCAGTCATCGCATGAACTGTTGTCATGAGACCTTCAACGATTTCAAATTCGTCATTGATGACTTTCGCAAGTGGAGCAAGACAGTTTGTTGTGCAAGACGCGTTTGAAACGACTGTCATGTCTTTACTATATTCAGTGTGGTTAACACCACAAACAAAAGTTGGAGTCGCGTCTTTTGCTGGAGCAGAGATGATAACTTTTTTCGCTCCGCCTTTTAGATGTGCTGAAGCCGCTTCAGTTGTTGTGAAAACACCAGTTGACTCAAGGATATATTCCGCACCGCACTCTTTCCATGGGATTTGTGCTGGGTCTTTTTGAGCATAAAATTTGATTTTTTTGCCGTTAACGATTAAAGTGTCGCCGTCTGCTTTGACTTCACCTTTGAATTTTCCATGAGCTGAATCATATTTGAGCATATACTCAGCATATGTTGCGTCCATGAATGGATCGTTGACTCCAACGACCTCAACGTCGTTTCTTGTTGATGCATTGCGAAGAACCAATCTTCCAATACGTCCAAAACCATTAATACCTATTTTTACTTTTGACATTTTTTTTTGAGTCTAATTGCAATCTGCTTTTATTTAGACTCTCCTCCTTTGTGCCATGACAAAATTTGTCTTCGGCGAATTATTATTATGCCCCTATTTTACAGATTTTAACTTATTTTGTAAAGCGTTTAAGTCCGCATTTGAAAAATCTTTTTTGTCAAGAAGAAAAAATTTGAATTTTGAAAAATGAAGAAAATAATAATTTTTCGAAGATGTTGCTTTGAAAAAATCTTTATAGTCATATTCAAAAGCAATTTCATCATCAAAACTTATCGTCACCTTTTCCGAAAACTCGATTTTTTGAACACTTGGTTTTTCTTGTTTTTTGTCTTTTGAATAACGAAAAAATTTGCAAACAAGAAAAACAATAGTTGCAACAAAAACTCCGCCAACTGGAACAAAAACAAACATGAGTCCTGTTAAGCGATGAAATTGTGCAATCAAAATGACCACACCGGGAGAAGACAAAAACACCATAAAAGCGAGCATAACGACACAAAAAAACAAAATTTCCCTAGTCATGCGATAGAGAAGAACATCATTATTTAGTGTCAATGTTGTTATTTTGTTCATGATTTTTCCGCAATCTAGTCATTGCATTCGCCATTTTGAACATAACGAGGAATCTATCGACAGCGCAAAATTTCACTCAATATTAACGCTTTGCTAGATTCTTCGTTTCACTCAAAACTACAATAACTAACTAAAACTAACTAATTTTTACTCAAAACACTAGAAACTATCCTAATATTTTCCTAATAATAAAATCTGTGACTAGTGGTGTTTTTTCAAAGAGATCGGAAATATAGACTCTTTCAGTGTATTTGTGAATATCTCTTCCCCATGGACCGATGTTGAGAACCGGCATTGAGACTTCCTTGATGATATCTAGTGGAAGGTCATAGAGTTCGGAATTTCGAAGCAGATTTTTATCAATATAATCCGCAACCTCACTTTCAAACGGAAACATAGAATAGCTCAAGTCAGAAATTCCATTATAGTATTCTTTGATTCTTGCGTTTTCTTTGAGTTCCTTCTCGGTGAACTCAAGCGCTTCATGCAAGACTTTTGTCACTGCGTTCCCTTTGTTTCCAAGATTAGAACTTAGATTTCCAGTGCATGGATAAAGTGGCGGAACAAGAGCAAGGACTATGACAGGTGACGGATCGCCTGTGAATTTTAGAACTGTTTCAATCATTAATGCGGCATTTTCGATTGAATTTTTTGTGCTTGTTTTAAGAGATTTCACAACTCTGTGATATTCTTTTTTGAAAACTTCGCCAGCATTGTTGACCGCATCTTCAAAAATTTCAGAATAGTGCTTGACATTGATTTTGTAGGACGGACGAGTGTCCGTGACAGTGTTGCCACGCTCAACATTAAGAGCATAAAACGCATCAAAACTTTCCTCAAGATCCCGAACAACATTTCCAAAGGCGTATTCTGCCGTCACTTTCAACTTCTCCATAAGCACTTGTGGGGACTCTGTCAATGTCAAAAGGTTCATCGCTGCCCATGACGCATTCGGGATTGTGACTTCATATTCTGTTTTTGTGTCGCGCGAATAAAGCCATGTTGGAGGAGGTGAGACAGATTTGTCAGTCGTGAAAATCCAATCTTTTGATGTTTCTGTTCTGCGAATTATTTCGCTCGTTAATGCAACAGGATTAAGCCCACCATAAATCATTCCAACATGAGTAGCCTTGCCTTGGGCATAGACAAGTGGCATCATCTTGCCAATACTTCCGTCATAATAAATTGTTTTCCCATCGTTTTCCCTCTCATGAGACTCAACATCAATCGTCAGCACAAAATCAAGATCGTGTTTTTGTTTCAATTTTTTGAGTGTCTTAACAGCTTGAAGCATTCCTTTTGAAAGATTTTCTTCATCTGGAAGCGAAAGAAAAATAATATTTCCTTCAAAGTTTTTTTCTTCAACGTATTGCTCAATTAATGCCATGTGAACAGCGGCACCACCTTTCATGTCGGCAACACCTCTGCCAAAAATCCATTCCCCACTCTTAATGTCTTCTCTCACCCTCTCTGTCGCATTGCTAAAAACATTGTTCTTGTTTGCTTTCAAAAACTCCATTAGGAGATTTGGCTTTAGTGCCAACTTTTCATCAATTTGATGCTTTGAGTAGTCTTGAGTGTTAACAGTGTCGCTGTGATGAATCAAAACTACAGTTCTATCCCCTTTTCCTTTTAATAAACACCATGGAACATGCCTTCCATGAATGTCATTTTCAATTTTGTCAAATCCAAAATTGTTTCTATTTTTTTGAAAATACGGCATACTCAAAAACCACTTTTCAAAAAACGTAACAGAATTGCATTCGTTTTTTGAATTTGTGAAAGTGTTAATTTCAACAAATCCAAACATATTTTTCTCAATCGAAGACTTCAATTTTTTTTTATCTAGTTTCATTTCCATGATTAATTATAGCACATAACAAAAAAAATGTAAAATGATTTTAAGGAGTTCAAACACAAACAAAAAAGCACCATTTGTTGGTGCTTTTTTGCTCTTCGAGATTTTTTAAAAAAATTTAATCGTTGATGATTTCAGTCAATGCGTTCACAAGCTGTCTTGCTTCATCCATTGTCGTTAATGACCCAAGACTTATGCGAATACTTCCCTCTATGCATTGTTTGCAAACCCCCATTGCTTCAAGGACACGATTATATTTTAATCGTGAAGCGCAAGCTGAACCCGTTCCAATGAGGATTCCTTTTTCAGCAAGTAATCTTTGAATTATTTCGGATTTTTTTCCATGAAATGAGATTGACAAAATATCACTATGAAGTGGAGAGTTTATTTTTATTTCGTCAATATTTGAATAGAGCGTGTTAGAAATATATTGTGAAATTTCAGCAATTTTTCGCTTGTCATAATGTTTTTGAAATGCTTTGACTGCCGATGAGAACGCTAAAATTCCCGTCACATTTTCAGTTCCCGAACGTAAGTTTTTTTCTTGCCCGCCTCCAAGAATGAGAGGGCGAATATTTAGTTTTTCATTTTTGAAAAGAACTCCAACTCCTTTTATTCCACCAATTTTGTGAGCAGAGATTGAATATAAATCAACACTAGAATTCCTCAAATTTGTGCCCAATTTCAAAAATGCTTGAACTCCGTCAGAGTGAAAAACAAGCCTTGGATTTATTTGTTTTGCTTTTTTTGAAAGCGAAACAATGTCATTGATTGCACCCGTCTCATTAGAACGATGAATTAAGGAAACCAATGACGTATTTTCATCAATCAAAGACAAAAAATTGTCCTCCTCAACCGTCCCATCCTTTTTTAAAGGGCTAAAACGCACCTCTGTGCCTTGATTTTTTAATGCCAGCAATGTTTCATGAGAGCTTGGGTGTTCACCATATGACGAAACAACATTTCCTTTTTTGACTTTCAACCCACAATTAATTGCCCAATTATTCGCTTCAGTTGCGCCTGATGTGAAAATAATTTCGGAAGGTTTTGCCCCTAGTGCATGAGCAATATTCTCTCTTGCTTCATCCATTTTTCGCTTGACTTGAGTCGCTGGAACGTAAAGAGATGAAGGATTAAAATAGTCAAAGACTAGCGAAGTTGAAACCTCCCTAATAACTTCATCAAACACTTTTGTTGTCGCTGCATTGTCTAGGTATATCATTATATCAGTATATGTTGGAACAATATTTTTGTTCAACTGTCTTCGGCGATCTTATTGAATTACTCTTACATCGGCACTCCACATCAAGCGATTAAAAACTCATAAAAACCAAATAGGAAACACTAATTAGCCAGTGTTCCCTACAAATCACCTGTGTTCTCTTTAACTTGTTCAAAAAAGCTTTTGTCAATGACTGACATTCTTGGCGCGGCTCGCTTTAATGCTGTTCGAAATGGTTCGTCTGGGCGAATATGAAGAAGGACATCTCCGAGATTGTCTTTAATGTAGATATAAAAAATCTCATCATCTTCTTCGTATTGACAAACCGCTGCAACTTTTTTTATGTTTTTGTTTTGAGCATAGCGGTCATAATTTTCACTCGTCATTCTACCCATATTTTCTATGTTTGAAAATTCCGCCTCAAACATTTTTTTGCGTTTTTTTCGCCCAATTACTTTTGTGATAGAGATATTTGAGCCGTTCAAATTGTAGTCATATTCGGTTGTTTTTCTTGTCATGTATTTTCCCAAAATCAAAAACAACGCAATGAATGGAAGAGAAATTCCAAGATACAAAAGGAAATTGAAAACAATAGCCCAAAAACCAAGCGTTTCGGGATTGAAAACTGGCAAAACCCACATAGCAATGAACAACAACGCCCAAATCACCATGCAAATTCTACGAACCAATTTAGCAGTCGAAATACGACTTCTATGAGTTTCTATCTCCTCATTATTAATAAAACATTCTGCGTAAACTTCCATTTTTTCCAGTGAATAGTGAATATAGAATTTTGAAGGTCAAATTTATCTCAAAGAATTAGGCAACAACTATTCACCATTATTTATTCGTTATTCACTCTTTTTTCCGTGTTTGTTTGGATCAAACATTGGAAGGGTGAATATGAATGTTGTTCCGACTCCTCTTGTTGATTCTGCCCAAATCGTTTCACCATGATCGTCTATGATTTGCTTAACTATGGCAAGCCCTAGTCCTGTTCCCTTTGCTTGGTTCGGCGTTCTTGCTTTGTCAGCCATATAGAACCTGTCCCAAATTGATTTTAAATCTTTTTTTGCGATCCCATAGCCATTGTCTTTAACAACAATACACAACTTATTTGAATGAAAATGAGTTGTCACCAAAATTCGCGAACTGACTGGTGAATACTTGATTGCATTGTCAATAAGATTAATGATGACTTGGATAATTTTGTCTTTGTCCGCATAGACATAAGAATGTTCGCGAATCGGCTCAAAGACACATTTGATTTGTTTTTTTTGAAGTGAAACGGTCAACCTTTCAATGATTGTCGCCATAACATCATTAATTTCAAAGCGAGATGGAACTACAGGATTCTTTCCGCTCTCAAGACGCGAAAGGTCAAGCATTGAATTGATTAGTGCCCCTAGTCTTTTTGTTTCACGGAGGACTATGCGAATGTATTTTTCTTTGTCATCGTCTTCTGAAATTGTCCCGTCGAGTATTGCTTGCAAAAATCCTTGCATGCTTGTCAGAGGCGAACGCAACTCATGAGACGCGTTTGAGACGAATGTTTTTCTCATTTGCTCAACAGAATCAAACTCCGCAGCCGCTTTGTTAAGGTTTTTCGTCAGCTTTTCAACTTCACTGTCAATTCCTTTGAATGAATTTTCGACATATCCACCCTTGACAAGGTTTTTGAGATCTTTGTTAATTCGTCTGATTGGTCGAACTATTGTTCTAAAATTCAACCAAACAATGAGAAAAATCAATCCAACTTGCAAAACAAGCGTCAAAACAAGAACAACAACATGCCCTGAATCAATCGAGAGCAAAATAAAATACAACGGCAAAACTGCTGTGAGAACAATAGTCACACAACAAACAATCCATCGAAAAATAAAATTAGAAAATATCTTCATTTGTATCTAAGAAATCCTAAATCATCTCATTTATAACACACACAAACAGTTTTGTCAACTATTTTAGATAGTTTTGTGAAAAATTACTTTAAACATGAAACAACTCTTGTGGGTGCATTGAGCATTTTTAATGCTTTCACAATGAATTGCTTTCACATAAAAATTCTTCAACAATGCGATTGACAACTGCAGATTATTCGTCTTTTTATCTTCATGACCAAGATTCCCATTGCTGTTGATTTCTTTAAATTTCAATTATGCAAATTAAAAATATCATTGAAAAGCAAAAAATGCAACGATTGTTTTTCGTTGCATTTTTGATAATCTTGATTAATAACTAGTTGATGATTTCAAATTTATAGCCAACCCCCCAAACTGTGTCGAGTCTCCAGTTTGGATCTGTTCCAAGTTTTTCGCGAATTCTTTTGACATGAACATCAACCGTCCTAGTGTCTCCACGATATTCAGTTCCCCAAACTTGCATAAGCAATTGTTCACGAGTGAAAACACGCATTGGATTCGTTCCAAGGTAATAAATTAGTTCAATCTCTTTTGGTGGCATGTCCACTTTTTTGCCATTCATTTTGACAACATAGTTTGAAATTGAAACAGCAAGCCCGCCAATATTAAGGTCAGCGTTTTGTCCTGTTGCAGTTTGAGCCCCTGCTCTTCTCAAAAGGGCTTTGATTCTTGAAATCAATTCTTGTGCTTCAAATGGTTTCGTGACATAGTCATCGGCACCATGGTCAAGCCCAGAAATTTTGTCCATTGGCTCTCCCTTCGCACTAATCATTATGACAGGAACATTTGAAATTTTGCGGATGTGAGAAAGAGCTTCAAAGCCATCCATTTCTGGCATCATGATATCAAGAAGAATGATGTCAAAGCTTGTTTCATTGACTTTTTTGATTGCTTCTTTTCCGTTGTGACAAATGCTCGTTGAAAAACCCTCTTTAACAAGATAGAGGTTCAATAGCATGCAAATGTTGATATCGTCATCAACTATTAGAATCTTTGGCATAAATAGCACTCCTTTTGTGTTGTGAAATTGATTTTTTTAGAATCAACCAACACAACCATCGAGACAATTAAGGTCTGTCTCAAGACCATTGAACTTCACATTTCTTCATTCTTTGTATGTATTATACCACATAAAAATACATAAAACAAGCGATTTTCACAGAAAATTCAAAATTTTTTAATTTTTTTTCTGTTATTTATTCATTTATGAACAAAATCAAGAAATTGCAAAAAACAGACATGTCCATGAAAGCATGCCTGTTTTTCAATAATTCCATCCCATTAACCTCTCCAATTCCAAAATTCGTCATCATCCAACAAGAACCTTGAAATAGTTTTTTTCGCATTTTCAACATTTCTTCCTTGCTCTTTTGCTTTTTGATAATTAGAAATAAGAATCTCTTTGTTTGAAACAAAGTATTTTACTAATTCTGGTTTTTTGAAAAAATATTGCCAAACAAAGTTACACAAATCGACTTTACTAAAATCAAACTTTTCTTTGTTAATCAAGAATTCAATCGGGTCATAATCATATTTTTGAAATCTTTCTAAATTTTTAAATTTATTATCAAGTGAAAGAATAGCTATAACCTGCAGTTTCATTAAATGATAATCTGGAAAAGATATTTTTCCTTTTCTCTCCTCATCTTTTTCTTTTAACAAAACATCCTCTAAGAAGTCTGCCAAATCTTCCGAATAAAGCAATATATTGGCATCCATCAGTTCAAAAAACAATCGAGAATTTTGATATCCTATAAAATGTTGCCAATTTTCTTTTTTGTTGATTTCTTCTCCATACTTCGCCTTCTCTTCTTCATTTAAAAAACTATACTTCAAATAACCCATCAAAATATTTTCATAGTCAATTCTATCTTTAAACTCATGATTTAGAATCATTTCAACATCTTTTCCTATATCCAATATAACCAAATTAAAAGCATAAAAATTGTTTTCAATTTGAAATTCATCTTTTGATTGAAACAAACCTTTCAGCAACGCACCTATTATTTTCTTTTTCAGTTCACTGCTTGCATTTTTTGAAAATATTCTTATGAGATTGAAAAAAAATTGAACCGTTTTGCCTAAAGATATTCCATTAAAAAATAATTGAGTTTTTCGTTCAAACAACTCAACAAACAATTCAATAACTTCTTCGTTGTCAATATCACTGCAAGAACAATTCAAAATAATAGCATAATTGTGCAAATACTCCTTTAGTTGAATCCTATCCAAATCTTCTTCTTCTGACAACAAACTATTGCAAAGATTCTTAAACAACTTCACCAATATTTCCTTTTTTATCTTTAGTTTATTGACTTTATATTTGTCTATCCATTCATGAAGTTTCTCTGCTTCAACATGCTTTGTCAAAATTTCCAACTCAAACATTCCTATTTCATACGGCTCAAATTTGTTTGTTTTAAAAAAAATTTCTTTCTCTTGCTCAATTTTTGAAGAATTCGCACATATCACAGCTTCCGCATACGGTTTTAGAACATTTGACAAAAACTTGCTGTTTTTGAATATTAAATGATTTCTAAAAAAACAAAAAAACCATCCCCAAGCTCGTGCTTTTAAAGACAATAATTCATTATAATCGCCATATGGATAAGCATAGCGAATAACTCCTCCAGAAAAAACCTTAACTACTACTTCTAATTCTCTTTTCATGCCAAAAAGCGCAGTTTCATCATGCTCCACCACTTGGCAAAACCACTCCAAAGATTTTTTCAATGACTTGTCGGCTATGTTTGAAACCCACCTAGTAAGTTCTCTCCAGTCTCCGTTTTCAATTTTCGTCATTAGATTTAAAACACGCTTGTTGTATTCAAGGAACAAGACATCTGGATTGATTTTTCCGCTTGAATTTTCCATTCTTAATTTATTCTCTATTAATTCACTGAAAGCATCAATAATTTCATTTATTTTTTCATCACCAAACATTTGACGATGCGGGAACAGCATAACTTTATAGAATAAATCTTCTGGTGTGGGAAATGATCTTGAAATCTTTTTTTGAAGTTCATCATATTTGTTTTCAAAATATAAATTAATTAATTCAAAATCCTCATTAGATTGAACATTTATTTCTGTGACATGATCCTTGCTTTTTCTTGAATCATCTTCATCTGTCCAATGCTCTCTCCAGCATATTTTATTTATTCCAGCCTTTGAAAACATTAGATTAAGATTTTTGCTGTGCTTGTTGTTTGGATTCAACAAATTTGAAATCGCATCATAGCTGTTGCGACTTCTTTCTTTTATGTGCAAATGACTGCCATACAACTCAGCATCAATCTTCAAAAAATCCCTAATTGCTGACACAGGAATAAAATTTAACTCTAATAGAGAAGACGGGGGTCCATTAATGGGGAAAATATTTCCCAAATAATACCCCCCAGTTCCACCTCCAACAAGATAATATAAAAAATTAAATAACCTTGTCGCATAAAATTTATTATTCACAATCCACTCATCATATTGTTTTTTGTATTTCTTAAAAATAGACCGCTCTAGCTCTTTTGAGATGTCACAATCAAAGCCATCAAGGTCAACAACGCCAACTCCATATTCCTCATAATATTCTTTGTCATATTTTGACTCACTGCTACTTCCAAGTTTTACTATGTAGTTGCGAATTTCTTTGACACTTTTTTTTCTCGATTTTCCACTCTTAAACTCTTCATCTTTTTTTAAATAATTCAACCAACTCAAAATTAGTTTTAAATTGTTGTCACCCATGCTGTAGCCAACAAACAAAAATGTGTGATCAGTCAACAGTGATTTTAAATATGTTTCAATCAAAACATGGTTTTGTGAATAATTTAAATAATCTTCCTCCTTCAAAACGATATTATCAAGGTCGTTCATATCTCCGTGCATTTTGATAATATAGCGCTCCTTATCATCAATCTTCAGAAGGTCTCCACCAGAAATTACTGTTTTATAGACATCTCTGTTGTAGTTTGTTGCCTTTTCCAACAAATCATCATAATTTGTCGTTATAATATGCTTTGGATTGATATCAAAAATTATTTCATTAATAATATTTGGTTTTTTGTTATTTGATTTCAGTGTGATTTCATTTCGTAAAGTGTTGCGATAAAATCTTCCGTGCTTAACAGCACAAACTTGTGGTATTTTCAAAAATTCATCACTTGAAATATCACGCTCACTGGGACATTTTTGAAAATTATTATTTTTGCATTGTTGATAATTTTGGCATTTAGATTTTGAAGTCTTACAAGCAGAGCATTTTCTTTTGTCTGTGCATTTCGTCCTGCCTATTTTAACAGCCATTGGTTTAATCAAATCAAGCCAACTAGGAAGACCCGAGTTTACTGAAACTCCAGCTCCAACAAAGACCACAAGTTTATTGTGGTCTTTTACCCTTATTAGTTCACTAATTTGTCTGTCAAACACATTTTTATTAAATGCCATTATTATTTCCTCTTTTGAATGAATTTGCTGATTCGCTTTTCTAAAAACAGCCTCTTAATCACAATATACTAAAAAATAAGAGATGTCAACTGAATACTGACATCTCTTTTTTTTAAAGTTCTCTGACTCCTACATTCACGACGATACTGATTGATTGATATTGAGCCTATTCTCTCCAGAAATTGTGAACATAACACAAAAAAATGACCACTAATCAAAGTCCTGGGAGTTATAAATAAATTGCTCAATGACATCTAGGCGAGACAAAATCTTACTTAAATCACACACACAATCACCCTCTGGTCCAATCGGTCCTTGAGGGCCAATTTGTCCAGTTTCTCCTTGTGGACCTTGTGGACCTTGTGGACCTTGATCACCTCGTGGTCCAACATCTCCCGGTGGTCCTTGAACACCTTGATCCCCCCTTTCGCCTTGCGGTCCCTGTGGACCAGTTTGACCATCCTGTCCAGCTTCTCCCGGGGGTCCTTGTGGTCCAACTGGACCCGGTTGACCATTTTCACCTCGTTCTCCTTGCGGTCCTTGGACTCCTTGCTGTCCTTGCTCGCCTCGCTCACCTTGGATTCCTTGCTCGCCTTGGATTCCTTGTTCGCCTTGGATTCCTTGCGGTCCCTGTGGACCAGTTTGACCATCCTGTCCAGCTTCTCCCGGGGGTCCTTGTGGTCCAACTGGACCCGGCTCCCCCCTTTCTCCTTGAATTCCTTGCGATCCTTGGACTCCTTGTTCGCCTTGTTGTCCTTGCTCGCCTTGGATTCCTTGCGGTCCACTTGGTCCAACTTCACCTTGTGGACCAATCGGCCCTTGCGGTCCAACTTGTCCGGTTTCTCCTTGCTCCCCTCTTTCGCCTTGTTGTCCTTGCTCGCCTCGCTCACCTTGGATTCCTTGTTCGCCTTGGATTCCTTGCGGTCCCTGTGAACCAGTTTGACCATCCTGTCCAGCTTCTCCCGGGGGTCCTTGTGGTCCAACTGGACCCTGCTCACCCCTTTCTCCTTGAATTCCTTGCGGTCCAGCCTCTCCACGACAACATCTCACACATCGGCATGGGTTGCATGGTGAACTGCACCTGCATGAATTGGTATTTATTCTCATCACGCGACACCTAAAACAATTGCACATAAATTTTTACCTTCCTTATTGAATAATCAAAAAAATTTTTACTACATTATATGCACAATCTTTCAACTTCGACAAAAAAAAATGATCCACTAGTCACAAGCATGAGGATAATAATTATGAAAACATTATTATTTTACTTTCATTTCAACCCTTTTGATCACAATCAATCATGAAGGAAGACTGTCACGAGTGGTGTTGTTTTGCAAAAATTAAAAACAACACCGTCTTCACTATTCAGACTGTTGCTTTATTAATGTCAAACGATAATGTTTAAAATTTTTGAATCTTTAAAGATGCTTTAGCAACAATAATCCTTTTATTTTTTTTATAGAGTAATTATTACTTTTGAATGCATAAGATAAAACAAACAAGACAAAACAAAAGTGTGGTCAAAAAAATAAACCACACTTTTGTATTTTTTTATTTTGCATATTCCACGCTTCTTAGTTCGCGGACTATGCTAACTTTGATTTGACCCGGATATTGCATTTCGTTTTCGATTTGTTTTGCAATGTCTTTTGCAAGAAGGATTGTTCTTTCATCATTGACTTGTTCTGGTTTGACTATGACGCGAACTTCACGACCTGCTTGGATTGCATAAGACTTTTCAACTCCTTCAAACGCATTTGCAATTGACTCGAGTTTTTCCAAACGTTTAACGTAGTTTTCAAGTGATTCGCGTCTTGCTCCCGGTTTTGAACCGCTGATTGAGTCAGCACATTGAACAAGAATTGCTTCAACTGTTGTTGCTTCAACATCACCATGATGGGCTTCAATACAATGAATGACGTCTTTTGATTCATTGAATTTTTTAGCAATGTCAACACCAATTGTGACATGAGTTCCTTCAACCTCGTGGCTTGCTGTTTTTCCAATATCGTGAAGAAGTCCTCCACGTTTCGCAATTGCAACATCCGCCCCAAGTTCAGCTGCCATAAGTCCAGCGAGGTGAGAAACTTCCAACGAGTGCTTTAGAACGTTCTGACCATAAGAAGTTCTATATTTTAATCTTCCCAAAGTTTTAACGAGTTCTGGATTAAGATTAAAAACACCCGCTTCAAACATTGCTGCTTCACCCGCTTCTTTGACTTGGTGTTCGATTTCTCTTTTTGATTTTTCAACAACCTCTTCAATTCTTGCTGGGTGAATTCTGCCATCAGAAATCAGTTTTTCAAGCGATACTCTTGCAATTTCGCGGCGAACTGGATCAAATCCCGAAAGGACAACTGTGTCTGGAGTGTCATCAATGATAAAATCAACACCTGTTGCGTTTTCAAGCGCACGAACATTTCTTCCCTCACGACCAATAATCCGACCTTTCATGTCCTCATTTGGAATGACTACTGTTGAAACTGTTATTTCAGCAGTGTGGTCAATAGTGCAACGTTGAATAGCGGTTGAAATAATTTCTCTTGCCTTTCTCTCGCCTTCTTCTTTTGCGTTTGATTCGATTTCGCGAACAAGTTTTGCTGCATCAATTTTCGCACTCGCCTCGATTTCTCGAACCAATTCCTTGCGTGCTTCTTCTTTTGTTAGTTGTGAAACTTTTTCAAGTTCGGCAAGCATTTTTGCATGAGAGTGACCGACTTGCTCTTTCATCACCTCAATTTCTTCTTGTCGAGTTTTGAGGTCTTCTTTTTTCTTGTCGATTTCTTCGTGCTTTTTGTCTAGGGCTTCTTCTTTTTGGACTATCTTTTCTTCGCGTTGAGTGATTCTTTCTTCAATTTTGAGAGCCTCACTTTTGCGTTCTTTGATGTCCCTTTCTGTCTCTTCTCTCAATCTTGAGAAGTCTTTTTGTTTACTTGCTATTTCTGCATTAGTATCCGCAACGGCTTTTTTGTGAAGCACTCCTGCGTCTTCAATTGCTTTTTGGATTATTTTGTTTGCGTTTGCGTTCGCACTATTCAGTTTCTTTTTTGACAAGAAAAAGTATATCACAACGGCTATCACAGCACCCAATAGAAGCGCTCCAACAGCCAATCCAACAGCTGCACCAGCAGAAACAGTCGAGTAAACAGCAGGTAAAATAATACTGTTCACTTTGTTGTTTCTCCTTTTTGACACTTTTTTGCATTGAAAATCATTGCAATCAAAGTGTCTTGTTTATTTGGTTAAGAAAGACGAATAATCACCTTTCCAATACTCATGTCATTAGTTTAGTAAAATTAGAAAATTTTGTCAAGCATTTTCAGTGCTTTTATGAGAAATTGCTCTTGCCAGAAATTGCTCAACAAAGAGTCGAAATTCTTAATTAATAATCTTCGCTTTTTTGAACAATTGTTGTCACAAAAAAATTTCACAGCCAAACAGTCGAAGACTACTATTCTTCTCCACCAACATCGTCGTCTGTGTCTTCTTCTTCAGCGATAAAATCTTCGTCACTTTCTTTGACAGCTTGTTTAATTTTTTCTTCAATTTCACGTCGAAGTTCAACATTGTCAACGAGCAATTTGCGAACTGACTCCTTTCCTTGGCCGAGACGCTCTTCTTTGTAGGAATACCATGAGCCACTCTTATTGATGATTTTGAATTTGTCAGCAAGGTCAATAAGCGATGATTCATTCGAAATACCCTTTCCAAAGATTATGTCAAACTCCGCAGTTCTGAACGGAGGAGCAAGTTTGTTTTTGATGACTTTCACTCGAGTCTTGTTTCCAACAATTGCGGTCCCATCTTTATTTTGCTCAATTTTTCTAACCTCCATTCTGAGAGATGCATAAAATTTCAACGCTTTACCACCCGTTGTTGTTTCAGACGGACCATAAGTGTTTCCAATCATCGCACGCAATTGGTTGATGAAAATAATGCAAGTTTTTGTTCTTGCGGCAACACCAGTCAGCTTGCGAAGTGCTTGTGACATGAGCCTTGCGTGAAGCCCCATTTTACTCTCACCCATCTCGCCTTCAATTTCCGCTTTTGGAGTTAACGCTGCAACAGAGTCAATAACAATAAGATCCATTGCTCCACTTTTAACAAGGTCTTCGGTTATGTCAAGAGCTTGTTCTCCGCTGTCTGGTTGAGAGATGTAGAGCTTTGAGAGGTCAACTCCAAGCTTTGAAGCATAGAGAGGGTCTAGTGCGTGTTCAGCGTCAATAAACGCAACTTTGCCGTTCATTTTTTGAGCTTCTGCAATAATATGAAGAGTCAGTGTTGTTTTGCCCGAAGATTCTGGCCCATAGATTTCAACGATTCTTCCTCTCGGAACACCTCCAACACCAATTGCAAGGTCAATCGCAAGACATCCTGTCGGAATGACTTCGACCACATTGGACAAACCATCAGATGTCATTTTCATGATAGCACCTTTGCCATATTGTTTTTCAATTTTTGCAATCGCTTCTTCAAAGGCTTTTTCTTTTTCGTCCTGTGATAATCCTGCAAAATTAGTTGCTTCTTTTTTCTTTGCCATAAATTTATTTACTTCCTTTGTTAGATTTTTTTTAGTAGTTTATATAAATGAAACAAGGCGGCTTTAACACCTTGGTCTATTATTTGTTTTCGAGTGCCTTGGAATTGATATTTAAAAATATGAACCCCTTCGCATTCCCCAACAGCAATAAAACATAGTCCCGCTTTTTCTCCAGAAGCATAACCCGTTGTTGCAACGGTGATATCGCACTCAGCAAGAGACAAAAGATTGGCTGACATTTCATAGACTGTTTCAATGCTGACTGCGCCGAATTTCGCGAGAATGTCTTCACTGACATTCAAGCGGTTTATTTTTGCTTTTTCAGAATATGCTACTATCCCCTCGACTAGATGCTTTGAGATTCCGTCTACCTCGACCAAAGACGCGGTGATAGCTCCGCCTGTGAACGACTCTGCAATCGCAAGCGTTTTGTTTTGTTCTCTGAGCAGTTCTGCAACAGTCTCATTAAATCGAACTTGAAAGTTATCTGGAATGTCGAATATTGTTTTCATGGCTTTTTAATGCAGAATGCAAAATTATTAATGTAGAGTTATTATTTTTTTATTCGTCACTTTCTTTGTTATCAGAAAAATTATTTTCACTTATGTTATGCATTGAATCATTCGTTGAAAGAACACCTTTGTTTTTGGTGATATAGGAAATTCCGCTGACAACAGTTAGAACCGTTGCAATAATCAATGCAACAAATCCAATGAGAAAGAAAATATCAAATGCCATAAAATCGAAAATAAAACCTATTCTCGGCAACGGATATCCTCCCGGCATCCAATACGTTGATGGGGCGAGAAGTCTTGAAATGTCTAGTAGTGGAATCAAGAAAACAAGAGCTAGCATTTGAAAAACTGTTTTTATTTTTCCAAGCTTGTCTGCAGAAATTGTGACTTTTTTTGAAACTGCAACAAGTCTAAAACCGCCAATAAAAAGTTCTCTTGCCAAAATTAATATTGCACAAACAACGACAATAACAGCAAGAATCAAACTAGGATAATTTGTGAAATGCATTCCAAATCCCGTTGCACTTGCAAAAACTATCAAAATTAAGGCAGCCATGACAAGAATTTTGTCCGCAATTGGATCAAGAAATTTTCCAAGGTCGGTTGTTTGATTAAACTTTCTAGCAACAAAACCGTCTAGTGCGTCGGTCAAGCATGCAAGCAAGAAAACACCAAGGGCTGCAAAATGAAACCCAATTAAATCGGTGAAAATTGGCACAAGAAAAAGTGCCACGAAAATGGGAATCATTAGTATTCTTAGAAATGTTAGTTTTGTTGCTGTGTTCATAGTTTTTATTGAATAGCTAATAATTAATAGAGAATAGTGACAGTTAGTAATTACTAATCAAGTTTTCTTGACACCAGTTAATCACTATTCGTTATTAATTATTCACTAATTTCTCCCATAAGGTCATAGCCCTCTTCGCTCAATCCCGTTATTTTCACTTCATAGAAAGTTCCAACTTCGACTTCGGGGGCGGAGAACAGAACGTTTGTGTCGATTTCGGGAGCATTAAATTCCGTTCTTCCAACGAAAAGATTTCTTTCATAATCGATATCTTCGTAAAGGACTTTAAAAGTTTTCCCAATGTAGTGTTCGTTGTTTTTGAATGAGTTTTTAAAATGCAATTCACGAAGTGCATTCGCTCTTTCATTTTTAATTTTTTCAGAAAGGTGCCCTTTCATTGAGTAGGCTGGAGTTCCTTCTTCTTTTGAATAAGAAAAAATACCAACATGTTCAATTGAATGCTCTTTAATAAAATCGTAGAGATCTTCAAAATGCTTCTCTGTTTCCGACGGAAAACCTGTTATGAACGTTGAACGAACAGCTATTTTGTTTTTGGTGCTTTTAAGTTCAAAAAGCAATTGCTCCAAATTTTTTCTGTTTGATTGACGATTCATTTTCCTCAAAATATCGTCATGAGAATGTTGCATTGGAATGTCTATGTATTTTGCTATTTTTTTATTTTCGTCAATTGCTTTGATTAAGTCCTTTGTGACAAGCTCTGGATAGCAATACATCAATCTTATCCATGTTAAATCTAGTTTCGTCAGTTCATCAAGAAGTTTCAAAAGCTGATACGACCCAAAGTCTTTTCCATAGCTTGTGACATCTTGTCCAACGATTATTAATTCTTTGACTCCATTGTCGATTAGTCCTTTTGTTTCGTCAATTAAATTGCTTAGTTTTTCTGATCTGAAACCACCTTTGATTTGAGGAATGGTGCAAAAAGTGCAATGATTGTCGCATCCATCGCTAATTTTGAGATGAGCATAATGAAGTGGTGTTGTTTGGATTCTTCCTTTAATCGCGACATTATTGATTGCCTCATTTGAAATGATTCTCTCATCAGTGTCATAAAGTTTTTTCAAAACATGAACAATGTTTCCAAAACTGTTTGTTCCAACAAATGCATCGACTTCATGCAAGTCATGAAACACATCGTTTGAATGTTTTGATGCAAAACAGCCAGCAACGACCAATTTTTCACACTTCCCAGTTTTTTTGAACTCCGCCACTTCTAAAATTGCATTGATTGCTTCTTCGCTTGCGTCTTTAATGAAAGCACAAGTGTTAACAATTATGATCTCGCTACCACTCAAATCATCACAAAGAGAATACCCTGCCGATTTAACAAGATACAGCATTTTTTCCGCGTCAACCCTGTTTTTGTCGCAACCTAATGAAATTAAACTTACTTTCTTTTGCATAGTTTCTCAAACAGAATATAATAATGGAAAGTTAAGCGTGAAGTTTGGTATAAAATAACTATCAATATCTCACTCTTAATTCCCATTCCTACTCTCAAAAACAATTAGTCTTCAATATCGCCAAACTCTTCAATGAATTGCTCCATCGTTATTTTAATATCTCTCGGTTTTGAACCTTCTAGCGCTCCAATAAATCCGAGCTGTTCCATTTCATCCATTATTCTTGCCGCCCTTGAGTATCCAATTCCAAATCTTCTTTGCAAGAAACTTGTTGACGCTTTTCCAGAGTCAATTATCATTTTTGTTGCTTTCAAAAGCAGTGGATCTTGATCGTCTTCAGCAGGAGCAGAAATCTCTGTTTCTTTTGCTTCTTCTCTGACTTTTAGTGCATTTTTGAAGTCTTCGTCAAAATCACACTCGTTGTTTTCTTTGACAAAGTTAACGATTGTTGCAACATCATCAATATACGCACCCTGAACGCGTTTCGGATCATTTGAGCCAAGAGGAGCATAGAGCATGTCACCTCGACCAAGGAGAGTCTCCGCACCACCATAATCAAGAATAATTCTTGAATCAAGGTTACTCTTCACACTAAAGGCAATCCTTGATGGAAGATTTGTTCTGATTGTTCCAGTTATGACGTCAACAGACGGACGCTGAGTTGCGAGAATCAAGTGAATACCCGCGGCTCTTGCTTTTTGAGCGATTGAGACGATTCTGTCTTCGAGTTCTTTTTTAAGACTTGATTGCATCAAATCCGCCAATTCATCAACAATGAGAACAATATAGGGAATTTTCAAACTCTCATCAGTTCGAGAAATTTCTTTGTTGTATTCCTCAAGGTTTCTAACACCATTTTTTGAGAACATCAAATAGCGTCTTTCCATTTCTAGTTTCAACCAATTAAAGGCATTCAAGACTTGCTTTGGTTCAGTGATAATATCGCCCGATAGTAGATGTGGCATGTCGCGATATGTCGTGAATTCAACCAATTTCGGATCAACCAAAATTAGCCTAACCTCGTCTGGAGTTGACTTATACAAAATACTAACAATAATTGAATTCAAGCACGCACTTTTACCCGAGCCAGTTGTTCCAGCAACGAGAAGGTGTGGCATTTTGTTAATAGCACAAAGTGCGTTCGTTCCACCGATTTCTGCGCCAAGTGCAATTGTCAATGGTGACGACGCTTTTTCAAACTCTTTGCTTTCGATGATATTTCGAAGTCCAACGATGTCAATATTGTCATTAGGAACCTCAACACCGACTGCTCTTTTTCCCGGGATTGGGGTCTCCATTCTGATTTTTCCGTTTGATGCAAGGTTATACTCAATGTCTTTAATGAATTGAGCAACACGTTTGACCGGAAAGCCCGGAGAAATTTCCAGTTCATAGCGAGTGACAGCTGGACCTTTTGTTATGTTCTTCACAGTTGCAGGGACTTTAAAATCTTGCAATGTGTCTTCAATAATTTGAGCTTTTCTTTGAATTTCTTCTGGACTGATTTCTTGTGGATGAGTAATTTGATTGACAAGAAACTCCGTGAGAGGTGGAACATATTTTGATGTTGTTTTCTTTTTTCTTGCAACAACCTCTTGTGGAGGTTGAAAAAGGCTAACTTGATCTGGAAGCGGAACTGTTGCGACTCTGCTTTTGCTTTTTTTGTTAAGTCCTTTGAATGGATTTTCTGGTTTCGTTTCTGCTTCAACGTAATGTCCTGTGTGGTCTTGATATGCGTCAAATCCTGTTTCAGAAAAATCTAAAACAAGCTCTTCTTCCTCTTCTTCAACTGTCTCAATGTCTAGTTTGTCTTGAGTAATAAATTCTGGTTCTTCCTTGATTGCCTTTTTCAAGAACTCTGGAGTAAACTCCACTTCTTCTTCAATTGCAAAGCCAGTTTTGTGGTTCGATGGAGCAACATCAAAAGTTATTTTGTCAAGAATATTAAAAGACTGCTCTTCCTCCTTAATCTCGATTACTTCTTCTTTCGCGTTTTCTTCTCTGAGATGAATTGTTTCCTCAATTTTTTCCTTAACTTCTATTTCCTCAAATTTCTCATCAGCAAAATCGTCGATTTTAGAAAACTTTTCTCCGACATCCTCCATTGATTCATTTTTCTCTTCTTTGATAGCTGGTGCTGGTTGAGCAAATGTTTTGACAACTGGTTCACGCGACAAAATCGGCTTCTCTGGAATATGCGCCACTGGTCTAGACGCAATTGTTTGAGGAACAACTGGCTCAAGGACAGGAGAACCATATGAACTAATTGTTGACATGTCATAGGCTTTTGTTGTTTTTGCTGTCGTGTTGTTATAGGTGTCGATTGGATAGTCATTCAATAGTCCATAAGGAATGCTTTTCCCAAGCGGACTTGTTGTTGATGGACGATGAACAAGCGGAACTGATTCTATTTCAATTCTTTGACTTCCCCTCGTTTGCTCCGATTTCGATGGAACAACAACACTTTCTTTCTCGCTTGGAGCAACACCAAGTTGTTCTTCAAGTTTTTTTGAGAATTCATAACCATTGATTATTTCTCTTCCTGAGTTGACTGGAACTAGGTCTTTTTCCAAAAGAACTGGTGCAGTTTTTAATTCTGACTTGGACTGCGCTTCCTGTTGTTTTTTTTCTTTTGGTATTAGTGAAACTTCATCATGAATTATGATTGGAGGTCTTGAAATAGATGGTGATGCCATAACTGGAGTTGGAACGATTGCTTGATGCGATGCAACAGGGGGAACAAACGAATGAGCGTTGTATGGCGAAATAGTCCTGTCACCAAAAAGCGTTTTCATCGCTTCTTCACGCCTATCAATTTCAACAGTTTGAGCGCTGTTTTTGTAGAGTTCAAATTCCTCATCTTTTAACAGAAAAGAATGTTGCCTCTCACCTTCTCCCATGCTCGACTTCATTTCACTAAAAGAACTCTCTTCAAACGTGGCCACTTGTTGGGTTGGCTGAATATTTTCGACAAACAATTGTGAGCATGGAACGTTTTGAGTTTTTGCGGATTGAGTTGCAACTTGATTCGGATTGAAACTGTGAGGTTTTTTGACAATTCTCTTTTCTTGTCTTGATTCCTTCGCCTTAACTCTTTTGGTCGCACCTTTTGGAAAGAACTTGTTTTTGACCATAATGAGAACAATTAAAGCAATTCCAAGAGCCATGACGATATAAGCAGCGACTGGAGTTATAGCAGCTGCTATTGCATAAGCAAAAATTCCAAAAAACGCTCCACCTGCTGTGTGGTTCGCATAAACTGCACTAAGATAGTCACCAAATCCATATGTCATGAATTCAGCATGAGATGTTGCAAGGGTTAAAATAAAAATACTAAGAAGGGTTATTCCTAAAATTTGAAACGCTGTTTTTTTGCGAACACCAAGAGTTCTGTCTTGAATCAAAATAACACCATAGACAGCTAGACATATGAACATAGGAAACGCCAAATAGCCAAATGAGCCAATAGCAAAATTTCTTACACCCCTTGAAACTGCTCCAAGGACAACTGGAATGCTCATGCACAAAAGAAAAAACACACTCACAACAATCAGTGCAAGTCCTATTATATCTTTTTCTCTTTGTCTTTTAGTGGTTTCTTTTTTTATTGGTTTTTTTGACATGCGGAATTTTTCCTCAAATATTTTTTTTGCATTACTACCCTATTCTAACACACCTTAAAAGTATAACATACAATTCCAGTTCTATCAAGCATTTATGACCATTTTCCTAATCATTTATTCAAAATATTTTTTCACAAAAAAGAAAGGCAAAAAACTTATTTCCAAAATAATTTCAAATTTTCCATAAATTACAAGTAAAAAGTTTTGAAAAATCGTTGACAAGTTATTAATAGTATGTTAATATATATTTAACAATTAATTTAAATTGTTAACAAACTTGTTTTTGAGGATTGTTGCTGGGTTAGCTTAAGTGCAACATATGAAAACTTTAAAAACATTCTACTGCCTCTTTCTCTATTCTCTTTCTCTAAAATGAGCCGAAGCGTATTCAGACGCATCGGCTCATTTTTATTATGTTTTTTAATATTGATTAATCTCAATTACACTAGAAAAATGTGAACACAATCACTTTATTTAATCTGCGCTTTGCATGGTTATATTTTTAACCGCAACATTCGCTTGGCTCAAATTCATAGTCTGCAACTGCTTTGAGATATATTTCAAAAACTGCCCTTAAAATTTCCTCATCATTGACTGGTTGGAAAAGTTTTTCTTCACCCTCTTCGTCAAAGAAGTATTCAAAGATGACTGCTTCATCGTCTTCAATTCCATCCACTTTTTCAACAGGTTGTAGCAATTCATAGAATTTCTCTTGATATTCAATGCTTGCAACTTCAAAAAATTCAATTGGCTTATTGTTGTCATCATAAAGCGTGATGACTGCATCTTCACCGAAAATCTCAACAGCTCCGTCAAGATCTTTTCTAACTTCGACTATTTCTTCTTTTTTTGTTTCTTTCTTTGGCATTTTAATTGCCTCCTTTTATTCTTTTATGTTAACATTTCTTGGCAACGCTGTCAAGGGTTTTCGACCCTTTTATGAGATTTTGCTATGCTGTCAAATGAATCAAAAATCCGCCATTTGGCATGGAATTTAGTTGAACAATAGGTGGGTGCAAGCAACTAATCAAGAGTCACCAACAAAAGGGTCACAAATCCAAAACAAAATCCGTGTCACAAAAATTGACACGGATTTTGTTTTTCTTTTTTTGACTTCCTAGATTTCAATATCAGTGATGTCGTCACTGTTGAAAAGTTCTTCAGTGTTCACTTCAAGGTCGCAGTTACAACCGCAAGAAATGCAATCGCCATCTTTCGCCGCCTCCATTTTGAAGCGATAGTGATTTGCTTTTTCTCTTAACTTCGAACTGATTGTGTCTTGAGTGTCGCGAACGAATCTGCGTGCGGCATAGTTATTCCCGATCAAAATCGCACCCGCCACCAATCCAACTGTTGCCCCGATAAAAAAAAGTCCTGTTTTCATATGTATTGTTTTTCCTCCTAAAAGCGGTGTTTCGCTTTCAATATTATTATGGGACAACTATGCTTAAACTATTCATAACAAGCATATAATATTATTATGAAAAAACGAATTGTTCTTTTAGGTGGCGGAACTGCTGGACATGTTATGCCAAATATTGCACTACTGCCCTACCTCAACGAATTTGAGGTTCATTATGTTGGAGATCCAAATTCGGTTGAAGAAAGACTGATGTCGACATTTAATAATGTTTATTTTCATCCATTAAAGAGCGTGAAGTTTGATCGTTCAAATTTGTTTCAATCGCTACTTATTCCACTTCGCCTCTTAAAAGCAAAAAAAAAAGCAAGAGAATTGCTTGAGCATATTGACCCATTTCTTGTCTTTTCAAAGGGAGGATATGCAACTTTGCCAATCGCCCTTGCCACAAAGTCTCAAAATATACCCTTAATCGTCCATGAGAGCGATATGAGCTTGGGATTGGCAAATAAGTTGGCTGTGAAAAATGCAAGTTTGTTGCTGTCATCTTTTTCAAACATTCACCCAAAAGCAAAACATGTCGGCTCACCCCTTAGGCAAAGTGTTTATGATGGAAGAAAGAGTGTTGCAGAAAATGAAACAGATTTAGTTGGGCGAAAAAATCTTTTGGTTTTTGGCGGCTCATCTGGTTCGATTGCCATTAATAACGCGCTCTATGAAGCTGTGCCAACTTTAACGAAGCATTATGACATAGTCCACATCGCAGGAAAAAACTGCACAAATGAGTTCAAACACCCAAGATATATGAGATTGCCTTACACTGACAAAATTCAAGATTACTATGCTTGGGCGGATTTGGCTGTTTCTCGTGGCGGAGCGAACGCACTTTTTGAGCTTCTCTCTTTAAAAAAACCAACTCTCGTCATACCTCTTCCAAAGGGAGTTTCTCGAGGAGACCAAGTTCAAAACGCAAGATACTTTTCTGAAAAAGGTTGCGTAAAAGTTTTGGAACAAGAACGTTTGAGTTCTCCTATTCTTTTGAACGAAATATTAGAACTCGACAAAAACAGAAACGAATTAATTCAAGGCATGAACAAACTAAGAGGTATTGACGGAACAAAAGAAATAGCAAGGATTATTAACGAATTTGTTTAATGTCTTTCCACACTTTTCTTTAGGTTCTAATTTAATATTTCACTAATCGTATCATAATAAGAATAACCTTGAGATGCAAACAAAAAGTCAATCTCAAGCAATTTTCACAATGACAATAATGTTTTTTTCATCCTACTCACACAACCTTTTTGAAATGAGTATTTGAAAAGATTTTTACTTGTGTATGGGTGGCGTCCTCGACCGCCTAAACGGGTGATATAAAAAAAATGAACGGGCGGTTGAGGACACCCGCCCGAACAATAAATCTCTTTAAATATTTTCCCAAAATAGCAAGTTGTCTGAATAGGATACCCATATAATGCTATTGTCTCTCCATTGTTGGGATATCCACAAAATACTAGTTTTCTTTTTTTGCCCTTCTGCCTTTTCCAACCATTACAATTCTCACTATTCCTAGCAAAAAGCGAAAAAATGGGTTTTCATATCGTCGAGCAACTTTTTTCAGAGTTTTCGTGATTTCAATGTTTTGCGGGCATTGTTTTTCACATTTTCCGCATTTGTTGCATTTTCTTGGACTCAAGGGATTTTTTGAGACAACTGCCGTGCTTGTGATGTATTGTCTCATTCCCGACATAAATCCTTGCGATGCTCCTGTGTTATAGGATGAGAGACATGATGGAATGTTTATTCCTTTTGGACACGGCAAGCAGTAGTTGCAATTGGTGCATGGTATTTTGTAGGATTTTTGAAACAGACGAACGACATCGACATAGACACTTTTCTCTTCATCAGTTAAAGGCTTGAAATTTGTTGCCGATTTGATATTGTGTTGCATCTGCTCAAGCGTGTTCATTCCACTCAAAACTACCGTTACTTCTTTTTGATTCCAAAGCCACCAAAATGCCCAATCAACTGGCATCAATTCGGGATTTGACTTTTTAAACATTTTGAGCGCTTGTTCTGGAAGCCCAGTCGCAAGCTTACCGCCAAGAAGTGGCTCCATAATCATGACTGGCACGCCTCTTTCGAATGCTTTTAATAGCCCCGTTTTTCCCGCTTGATAGTTTTCAGCATAATAGTTATATTGAATCATGCAAAATTCCCAATCATAGGAATCAAGAATTTTCAAAAAATCATCACAAGTTCCATGGAAAGAAAACCCTATTTGCTTGATTTCTCCAGTCTCTTTTTTCTCTCGAATCCAATCTTCAATGCCAAGTTTTTGAAGATTTGTCCACTGCTCAAAATCGGTTATGTTATGGATAAAATAATAATCAATATAATTGGTTTGAAGTCTTTCAAGTTGGATTGAAAAATATTTGTCAAAGTCATATTTTGTCACACACTTTGAATGCGGAAGCTTTGTTGCAACGAAAACATCTTTTCTTTTGTCGTGTTTTTTGAGAATTTCTCCAAGTCTTTTTTCGCTGTTTGGATAAATAAACGCAGTATCAAAAAAATTAACACCCTTTTCAATCGCTTCTAAAATCATTTTTTCTGTTTCTTTGTTATTTCCAGAAAACCTCATGCACCCAAGTCCAAGGGTCGACAATTTATTTCCGTGTTTATCTTCACGATATTGCATTGTTTTTTCTCCTGTTTTTTATTGGAAAATTAGTTCAACTGTCCCATCTTCATGGACATAGAAAGAAAGATAGTCATAGCTTATTGTTATTTTCAAGAATCCGTCTTGGTAACTTGTTATAAAACCCTCCACTCTTATTGTGATTTCTCCACGCCAATAAATATTGATTCCTGCATTTATAGATGGAACAAGCGAAAAAGCAAACTCATAATTTCCACAAGGAAAAATTTTGAACACTTCATACACGACTCCGCATGCTCCATCCCAAGTCACAACATCATTACCCCATCTTGGATAGCCACTTTCAAGAACATAGTTCGCTCTGACACGTCCTTTTTCGACATAGAACTCCCAATATCCATAGCTTTTTCCACGCTTTAAAACACCGTTTTGATAAAAATAGTGAATGTCCGTTTGAACTCTTATTGTGTATGACCCAGAGACAATTCCAAACCTAGAAAAAAACCTGTGAACGCCATTTATCCATGTAAATGATGATGTTGCGAAAACAAAACCATCTCCGTCGTGCCTGTCAATATAGACACTGTATGTCGTGACCATCCCATCAAAAATTAAATCACAACCTAGGGCTTTAAAATTGTAGTCGCCCATGAAGTCTTCTTCTGAGAAATAGAAATCCCAAATTCCAACACTAATTCCATACCTCATTTTTCCATTTGAATATCCAAAAATTGCCCGTTCACTTTCAACTCTAATAGTATAGAAACCTCTTTCCAATTGAATATATTTCATGTGAAGACCCGGAGTTCTTCCTGCTCGCTGAACAAAATTCAAACCATTTCCGTCATGCCTATCTAAATAAACTCGATAATCAACACTCAAGAAGTCCCACGCATCAACTCTCCATTCCCACATAAAAAATGCATGCAGAACAGGGGTTGCAATATTTGCAATGGAGAAATAATAATTGTGGATATATTCATTTTTTTCTGAAAAATATATTTCCCACTTTCCAATATACCTGCTCAAAAGAAGCGTTCCATCAAAATAGAAATATGAATTCAAAATATTGTGCCTAATGACTTTGACAATATTTTTTCCTTCTTCTAAATTGAGTAATCCAATAGCGTGATACCAACTTCCCTGTCTTGACACCAAATAAACAAATTCACTGCTGTCTCCTCTTTTCACATAAATTTTGTAGTTAGCGTTTGAATTCCAAGTAAAATTTTGTCTGTTGTTTGTGACTCGAAAATCGTAGTCATGCAAATAATCGTCAAACTCAACATAAATTTCCCAAAACGAAGTTTCAATTCCACTGAAAAGAACACCGTTTTGATAGTCAAAGACTTTTTCATTTGTCACGAGTTTTAAAAAATTTGTTCCAACTTGTAAAGGAATTCTTGCGATTTCTCTGTTGAAAGTTCCTGTTCCTTGCATCACAAGATTGAAATTATCACCCGAAACACTATGATAGGTTCTGAGATTTAATGTTCCACCAAACTGTTCATTGAATCCTACTATCACGCCATTACTGATTCTAAAATCATGCTTTCCAACAAATTCAGTTTCTTGCAAATAAAAATCCCAATGGCCTATTGTTCTTCCAACTTTAAGAATGCTGTTTGAATATCTGATGTTAGCATTTTCCCTTGTGCAAACAACTCTTATTGTGTTCTTGCCTTTTCCTAAATTAAAGTCTGAAAATCTCACTAAAACTCGACTAGCACGTGGCAATTCTCTCACAAAAACAAAATTCACTCCATCAATCGAATGATACGCACGATATGAAGAATCTCGATGCCCATCAAAAGAAAACATGTTTGCAAACGGCACGGTGAACTGATAATCTTGCTCAAGAAAAACATCTCTTTGATATTCAAAATTCCAATATCTAATGCTGATGTTGTTTGTCATTATTCCATTTTGATATCTCCACGTGCTGGCAGTTGAAACAACTCTGACAGTGTTCAATCCTTTTGTCAAATTCAACTCAGAAATAGCCACATTACTGTTTCCACGAGCATTCAATGCAAAATCAAACCCTTTCCCGTTGTGCCTGTCAACATAAACTCTGTAGTCCACAAAAGAAGCGTTAGTAAACCTAAAAAATTTATTTCCCCAAAAATCATTTCCAGCACCAAATAAATAATCATTTGAAAAACTTTCTTCAACCAATTCAAAAGTCCAATATCCGACCCTTCGACCAAAGCGCAATATTCCTCTGTCATAGACCCAAATGGAAACATTTGGATTTGACCAAGACCTTAGATAGTTTTCAATTCTTATCGTGTTCTTTCCAAGAGTCAACCCAAAATCATCTAGCAACATGTTGTGGTTAATTCCGCCACCAAAACTTGTTTGAACAAAATCAAAACCTTGTCCGTCATGCCTGTTGACATAGACTCTGTAGGAATTCCCACCAACTGATGACCACTCCATATGCATTCCATTTGCACTAAAGTGGTATTCCGTGAGTATTTCTTCTTGCGAAAACAACACATGCCAATGTCCAACACTGAGTTCTCTTCTCAAAAGTCCATTTTCATATTGAATATGCGTTGCAATAATTCTGACAACATTGATGCCATGACTCAAAGACAATGATGACAATGCCCTCGCATTTTGACCATGGGTTTCTCCAGTGAACCAAAAAGAATCTGTGTTTGCTCTTTTGACATAAACTCTGTAGAAAACATCATCTCCGTTCCATCTAAAAGTGGCACCTTCAATTTCAAAATTGTAGTCTTTATAAATTGTCTCTTCTGAAAGTTCAAATGTCCAATATCTTCTATTTTGATTAAGCGACAGAATTCCATCATCATAGTCAAAAAACGATGACTTGATTCTGATTGTGTTTTTGCCATCTTCTAGGAACCTTAAGCTTGAAATTCTTGACCAACTATTTCCTTCAGCACGATGTGAGAACCTAAACGCATTAGGGTCTCTTTCATTAGCAACATAGATTTCATAAAAAACATTTCTCCCATTCCACCTAAAAGATTGCTCATTGACTTCAAAATAATAGTCCAAAACAGTTTCTTCTTTTTCAACAAATCCAAACTCCCAATATGCAGTGCTGACATGAACTGAAAAAATGCCCCCTTCATAGACTGTCCTTGTTGAACTCACTCTCAGAGCATAGGAAAATCCTACTTCAAAATTTCTATTGAGAAGACTGATACTCCTGTTTGAAGCAGTTCCGATTCTTTCAAACCCATTCCCATTGCGACAAAGCTCGGCAACATGTGGGATGTTCAAGCCGTCCCATGAAACCGAATTGTTTCGACGGGAAACAACAAAAGTATAGTTTGATAATTTTTCCTCTGTTCCTGCAAAATAGAGATTCCACGAGTCGACGCGCCTATAAAGGCGCATTATTCCATCATAATAGGACACATCAGTATCTATGGCGACTTTCAAAGTATTGTCACCTTCAGCAATGCCTAAATTGCTCCAATGCATACTCGCTCTTGTTGTCATGTTTCCATGGATATGACTTTGCGAAACTCTTTCAAAGCCATAGCCATTGCTCATAAAAACATTATGCAAACCTAATCTAATGTTCATGCCAATCCAAGAAACGCTGCTTCCATCAAATTGAAAATCATAATCACATTCTTCATCAACAAACTGCACCTCAAAATTCCAATAACCGAATCTTCGAAGTATTGTTCTCCTGCGATTATTTCTCTCTCCACGCATGCAAGTGATTCTAAGGGTGTTTATTCCTTCTGTTGGATTAATATCTGAAATCCTTCTTCGACTTGTAAGATTATGAAACAAGTTAATCGCAACAAAACCGTTGCCGTCATGTCTGTCAATACTCAATTCATAGCGATCTGATATTCCGTTCCAAAAAAAATCAGTTCCACTAACTCTAAATTGATAATCAGTTAAAAGATAAACATATTCCCATTCTCTTTCGTTGTCACAACCAACCAAAAAGAATCCTGCTGCTAGTGCTGAAACCAACAACAAAAACCCAAGAAGAAGTAATTTAATACAGTTTTTAATGACATTTCTCATCTCAATCACAACAATATCACAAACTCAAAAAAATAGCAACTAAATAAAGCCCATCTCCGCAGCAATACTACGAGGCATCGGACCTAATGCTTACGAGACAAAGCCCGCGAGGATTAACCCGAAAGAATTAAAACACTAGGGTTGAAAGAGGGGTTATTTTTGTTTTTTCATCAAATGTGTATTCATTTTTTGAAGCGTTGTGAAAAACATTCAAAGTTTTGTCGCTGTTTTTTATTGTAAAGTGGATGACAAATTCATCGGTTGTTTGGTGGAACTCTATTTTCTCTTGTACTTCTTTTCTTGAAGTTAAAACAAAGTCTTTTCTTTGTTTTCTTTGCTTGATTAATGATTGATAGTGATAGAAAACACTATTATTTTGAGTTTTTGCATCCCAGTCAATTTGATTTGTTTCGTCTGGCAAATTATAGCTATTTTCACTCAGTTCCCCCGTTTTTTTACCGTTTTTAAAAAGAGGTTTAGTTCTCAAAAATTCTTCGCCCGCCAAAAGGAAAGGCACTCCTTGCGCAGTGAAAATGATTGATGCTGCGAGTTTGTTCATTGCAATTTTTGTGTCGAATGAAATATCGGGATTACTCAAACTCAATTTGTCAAAAAGAGTGTAGTCATCATGACATGAAACATAGGAAATTTGTTGAAGTGGTGAAAATGCCCAGAAAGAATCTATTGAAAGAGCAACTCCATCATGAAAGACCGCTCCAACGATACCATGCTTGACTTTTTCTTTTGATGCAATGTTGCCCCCAATGAAGCCCTTATCGCTCTTATCAAAAACACTTCCTTTGATTCCATCGCGAATATCGTCAGAAAAAACGGAAATATTTGAGAACAATTTTGAGTTTCTTTTTAATGCAGCGACTCCATCCATAGCGTGGTCCGCGGCTGTCCAACCTTCACCATAGAGCATGATATTTGGATTAATTTTTTGGAGTTCTTTGTGAATAAGATTCATTGTCTCAACATCATGAAGCCCCATTAGGTCAAAGCGAAAGCCGTCGATTTTATATTCCGTTGCCCAATGCTTGAGACTATCAATCATGAATTTTCTCATCATTGCCCTTTCGCTTGCCGTTTCATTTCCACATCCCGAGCCGTTGCTTGGCGAGCCGTTTTTGTAGCGATAATAATATTTGGGGACTACTTGCTCAAAACCGATTTCTGTTTTCCCCGTGTGGTTATAGACCACATCCATGATGACTTTTATTCCATTTTCATGGAGAGTTTGAATAACCTGTTTGAATTCTTTGATTCTGACTTCACCATTAAACGGGTCAGATGAATATGGCCCTGCTGGGATGTTATAATGCCTTGGGTCATAGCCCCAGTTGAATTGAGGTTTGTCCAATTCCCTTTCGCGATACGACCACATGTCATAGGACGGCAAAAGATGGACAACATTTGCCCCAAGCTCAAGAATATGATCAAGGCAAGTTGCTTCTTTCAAAGAATTTTTTGTTCCTTTTTCAGTGAGTCCAAGATACTTTCCTTTGTTTTTTTCACTCACTCCCGAGTTTCTGTTGAATGTGAAATCTCTGAAATGAACTTCATAAATAACACTTTCTTTTAAGTCAAACTTTGGAATTGAATGTTTATGAAAGCCTTTAGGATCGGTCAAAGAAAAATTAATGACCATCCCTCTTTCTCCATCAACTCCGCACGCTTTTGCATATGGGTCAACAACATCATATTCGGTTTTGCCATGATTTGTTATGTCATAAGTGTAGTAAATCTTGTCAAAATCGCCTTTTAATTCAGTCGAAAAGACACCTCTCTCGCCTTCTTCCAAATCAACAGTTTTGAAGGCCTTGTCTCCATTTCCAGATTTATAGAGATTAAGAACAACACTTGTTGCAAGCGGTGCCCATATTTTGAAAGTTGTTTTGTCTTTTTGCCAAATTGCACCGAGTGCGCCATCATAGGCAAATTTCGTGTCGAATGAAAAATCAAATTTGTCTGGTATTCTGTCAATTTTTTTCATTGTTGTTTTGTTATTCCTCCAGTAAGTGTCGTTAAAGGAAACAAAAAAAAGCACTAGATTTAGTGCTTTTTTTGGTCTTTTTAGTTCGTTTTTGCCCACTTTTGCACTGTTTTTGGTAATAGTTTTCACAGCTCATGCAAATCATGCAATCAAATTATTACCACTTTTATTGCCACTAATTATTAATGACACCATTATAATATACCATGTTATGTTTATTGTGTCAACAAATTTTTTAATGTTTGTTACTTAATATTTAGACACTACTTGTCTTTTAAACTTGCTTCAACCAGCCCTAAAAACAATGGGTGGGGACGATTTGGACGTGATTTGAATTCTGGGTGATATTGAACAGCAACAAAGAATTTTTTGTCCTTTAATTCAACCGCTTCGACCAACTCTCCACAAGGCGACAATCCCGACAAAACAAGTCCTTTGCTCATTAAAATCTCCCTAAAATCATTATTAACTTCATAGCGATGTCGATGACGCTCCCCTATTTCAGTTAAATTATATAATTTATGTAATTTGGTGTTTTTTTCAATTTTGCAACGATATTCTCCAAGTCTCATTGTTCCACCACTCAACTCCTTACCTTCTTGCCCACACATCAAATCGACGACAGCAGAATTTTTTTTGCAAAACTCACCAGAATTCGCTTTTTCAATTCCACAAACATTTCTTGCAAACTCAATGACTGCAACTTGCATTCCAAGACATATTCCTAGAAACGGAATATTGTTCTCTCTTGCCCATCTTGCAGCCTCAATTTTGCCTTCAACTCCTCTCTCTCCAAAGCCACCCGGAATTAACACTCCGCCAACTCCTTTCAATAATTTTTCAACACTATCACCACTCACACTCTCCGCACAAATCCATTTTATGTCCACATGCACTCCATGCTCAATTCCAGCATGATTAAGGCTCTCCACTATTGAAAGATAGGCGTCGTGCAATTTGACATATTTTCCAACAAGTGCAATTGTTATTCTTTTTTTGCGACTCTCAGCTTTTTTAATCACTCTTTTCCATTCATTCAAATCCGCTTCCACACATTTTAATTTTAATAAATCACAGACAACATCGTCAAACTTGCTTTCTTTCAATGCAACTGGCACTTCGTAAAGCGAAGAAAGTGTCACATTTTCAATAACACAATGAGGGGAGACATTGCAAAACAATGCTATTTTGTCTTTGTCCTTTTGTTCAATTTTTTCATCTGACCTCGTTATTATGATGTTTGGAGAAATACCCATTCCTTGCAATTGTTTGACCGAGTGTTGAACCGGCTTTGTTTTGTGTTCATTGCTCGCCTTGAGATATGGCACAAGAGCCACGTGAATAAAAACGCAGTTTTCTCTTCCACATTCAAGCGAAATTTGACGAATAGCTTCTAGAAAAGGCTGGCTCTCAATGTCGCCAGTCGTTCCACCAATTTCAACAATCATCACATCTGCGCCACTTTTTTTTGCACCCGCATAGACAAAGTTTTTTATTTCTTGAGTGACATGCGGAACAACTTGAACAGTTCCACCTTGGTATCCACCCTCTCTTTCTCTAGAAAGAACATTCCAATAGACTCGACCACTAGTTAGCGACGAATATTTTGTCAAGCTCTCGTCAATAAAACGCTCATAATGACCCAAATCCAAATCAGTCTCTGCACCATCGTCAGTCACAAAAACCTCCCCATGCTCATATGGGTTCATTGTTCCCGGATCCACATTCATATATGGATCTAACTTTTGTGCTGTAATTTTCACTCCACGCTGTTTCAGCAATCTTCCCAATGACGCTGCTGTTATTCCTTTCCCAAGACCAGAAACAACACCTCCCGTCACAAACACAAATTTACACATTTTTATTTTCTCCTCTTGCATTGTTTTTTGTTTTATTTATTTCCTTCTGCAAGCAACAGTAGCGAAACTACTCCCACTCAATTGTCGAGGGGGGCTTACTTGATATATCATAGACCACGCGTGACACCCCTTGAACTTCGCTTGTTATTTTTGATGATATTTTTCTCAACAGTTTATTCGGCAAATCAGAGTATTCACAAGTCATGAAATCATCAGTTGAAACAGCTCTTAGTGCAACAACATAGTCATAAGTTCTCTCATCGCCCTTGACCCCAACCGATAGAGTTTGAGTCAAAACTGCAAAATATTGTGACGGCTTTTTTGACAATGATTCTAGTTCATGCCTAAAAATAGCGTCGACTTGTTTTAATTTTTCTAGTTTGTCATGCGTCACTTCCCCCATAACTCTTATTGCAAGTCCCGGTCCCGGAAATGGCTGACGATTGACCAAGTTTGGCGGCAATCCAAGCTTGATTCCAACTTTTCTAACCTCATCTTTAAACAAACCCGACAACGGCTCAACCAACCCATCAAAGTTATGTTTTTCTGGAAGCCCACCAACATTATGATGGCTTTTAATGGTTGAACCAAATTCTCCACCGCTTTCAACTATATCGGGATAAATTGTTCCTTGAGCCAAATATGGAATGTTTCCTAGTTTTTTCGATTCATCTTCAAATACTCTGACAAATTCGTTTCCAATTATTTTGCGCTTTCTTTCTGGATCACTGACCCCTTCAATTGCTTTTAAAAATCTCTCTTGCGCATTCACTCGAATAAAATTTAGATCAAATTTTGAAAATATTTTTTCAATTTCATCGCCCTCGTCTTTTCTCATGAACCCATGGTCAACAAAGACACACGTTAACTGCCCATGGATTGCTTTTGACAAAAGAGCTGCACACACAGACGAGTCAACCCCTCCACTAAGCCCTAATAAAACTCCTTTAACGCCTACATGTTTGCGAATGCTCTCAACCTTTTCACTAACATAGTCCTTCAAACGATACTTTCTTACAACACCGCAAACATCTAAAAAATTGCTTATAATCTCTTTTCCAAACTTAGTGTGACGAGTTTCTGGATGAAATTGAACTCCATATAATTTTCTGTTTTTGTTCTCAATGACAGCTATTGCATTCGGAGATTTTGCCGTCACTTGAAAATTTGGTGGCGGGACACTGACAACATCGCGATGACTCATGAGCGCAACAAACTCTAGTTTTATGTTATTCAACAAATCACTTTCAGAAAAGTCGCAAGTCACATTAACTTGTCCATATTCCCCAACTTCACCACTTGAAACCTCTCCTCCTAGCATGTGAGTCATCAATTGCATTCCATAACAAATTCCTAGCATTGGAACACCAAGGTCGAATAATCGTTCATCACATTTTGGTGCGTTTTCAGAATAGACACTTTGAGGGCCACCTGTCAGAATTATTCCCACAGGATTGATTTCTTTGACTCTTCCCAAACTAATGTTCCCGCTTTCAATAATAGCGTAAACGTTCAAATTCCTAACAGCACGACAAATCAACTCTTTATATTGTCCGCCAAAATCTAAGACTAAAATTGTTTCCATAATATTATTTTTGCCCCCTTTCTATTCTTTCCATAAACCTGTCGAACAAAAATGTTGTGTCTAACGGCCCCCCTGATGCTTCGGGGTGAAATTGAACACTAAAAGAAAGCCCATAATCCATACCCTCGCAAGACAAATCGTTAACATTAATCATTGAGGGCTTGTCAGCCACAACTTCATAGCCATGGTTTTGAGTAGTAATGAAAACCTTTCCAGTTGACAATTCCTTGACTGGCTGGTTTGCACTTCGATGCCCGAATTTTAATTTTCTCGTTTTGTGTCCATGTGCCAATGCAAGCAATTGGTGACCTAGGCATATTCCAAAAATCGGCACTTTTGATTTGATTAATTCTTTCACAGTTTGAATTAGTGGTTCGTTGATTTTTTCGGCTGGATCACCGGGTCCATTTGAGAGCATTATGCCATCTGGCTTGAATTCTAAAATTTCTTTGCTCGTTATATCGCATGAAAACCTTTTAACAAAGCAACCTCTTTTTATTAATTCATTCTCAATTGAACGCTTTGAGCCTGTGTCGATAAGTGCTATTTTTTTCATGCCTTCTTTCAACTCTTGCTTATAATTCCCATTGTCAATATTGGAAACGCTTTTAACAGCATTAATCACCTTATAGGCTTTAATTTCATCAAAGTCTTTTTTTGTTGGCTCGCTGAACATAATTTTTCCGTTCATTGCACCCTCATTTCTTATAATTTTAGTTAGCGCTCTTGTGTCAATACCATGAATACCACTGACACCTTTCTCTTTCAAAAAGCTATCAATATCCCCTTCACTTCTAAAATTAGATGGATTAGAGCAAGGATATTTGACAATAAAGCCTTTGGGCCAAACTTTGTTAGATTCAAAATCTGATGCAATAACGCCATAGTTTCCAACAAGCGGGAATGTCATTAGAACTATTTGACCATAGTAACTTGGGTCTGTTAAGGTCTCAAGATAGCCAGTCATTGCCGTCGTGAAAACAATTTCACCAACAACCTCTTTGCTACACCCAAATGAATATCCATTAAAAATTCTTTCATTTTCCAAAACTAAATATGTTTTTTTCATTAGTTAACGTCCTCCAATGTTGATTTTTGTTCCCATTTGCAATCTCCACCAGTAAAACAAATCGTGCATAATGGTAGTTTCGTTTTTTTGCAAGCATTTTTTAATCCCTCTAGGCTAATATAGCCAATCGAGTCTGCACCAACGTTTTTTGCAATTTCTGGAATTGTCATTTTGTTAGCAATCAAAGCATCCTCGCTGTCAACATCCGTTCCATAGTGGCAAGTGAAACGAAATGGTGGAGAAGAAATCCTTAGGTGAATTTCTTTTGCTCCAGCTTTTTTTAATGAAGAAACAATCTTTGCAATCGTTGTTCCTCTGACAATGCTATCATCAACTAGAATAACGATTTTGTCTTTAACATTAACTGATAATGGGTTTAATTTTATTTTGACTATTGAATCTCTTTCTCCTTGAGTTGGATAAATAAAACTTCTTCCAACATAGCGATTTTTGACGAATCCACTGGCTAGAGGAATTCCGCTCTCTTGAGAATAGCCTATTGCTGCTTCCAATCCGCTGTCTGGCACTCCGCAAACAATATCTGCCTTGATGGGATGTTCTTTCGCTAACGCCCGTCCCATATTAATTCTCGCATCATAAACCGAAAGCCCTTCAATGACACTATCGGGTCTTGCGAAATAAACATATTCAAAAACGCATAACCCTAGTTCTGCTCTTTTATCTCGTCCTCTGTCTAGCCTATATTTTTCTTGCAACTCCCCCCTATTTAGGCGCTGAATTATTTCTCCGTTTTCAATAACAACGACATCACCGGGCAGAACATCTTCAATCAATTCAAAACCACAAGTGTTTAATGCGCAACTTTCTGACGCAACTGCAAGACCTATTTCACTTTTTCCAATGCACAAAGGACGAAAACCATATTTGTCTCGAATCACAATAAGCTTTTTATCGCCAACAAGTATAATAATTGAAAATGCACCCTTTAAAAGGTTTGCGGCTTTAACAACCCCTTTCATCAAATCTTTTTGTTTGACGACATGATATGCAAACAACTTTGAAACAACCTCGCTGTCGCTACTTGCATTGAACTGGACTCCAACACTTTTTAATTCATCTCTCAATTCTTTTGCATTTGTCAGATTTCCATTGTGAGCAACTGCAATTCTTCCAGTCAAAAATTCTGTGACAAAAGGCCCCACATTCGCACTTGAATTTGTTCCAGTTGTTGAATATCTCGCGTGTCCTATTGCAACATTTCCTTCTGGCAATTTTTTGAGTTTTCCATTTTGAAAAACTTCTGTCACAAGCCCTAATTCTTTTTGACAAATAATATTTTTATTTTCACTAACAACTGCAATGCCTGCGCCTTCTTGCCCTCGGTGCTGGAGCGATAGAAGTCCGTTATATGTCAACCCCACTGCTTCATTTGTGCTTACGCTAACACCAAAAACAGCACATTCCTCATGCAACTTATCTTCAAATAATTCTTTTGTTTCTTGTTCTTTTTTCATGAAAATTAACCCTTTAAATAGTGATATACTCATCTCTTGCTGGGCCCAATGAGACATAGGATATAGGGCACCCAACAGATTTTTCAATAAATTGAATGTAGTCAACCGCAGCTTTTGGCAAATCACTTAGTTTTCGTGCTTTTGAAATATCGCATTTGAAGCCGTCAAGATATTCATAAATTGGCTTTGCACGAAATAGTGCTGGTCCTGTTGGAAAATGATTAATCCTTTTTCCGTCAAGCTCATAGGCAACACATACTGGAATTCTGTCCAAATATGATAATATGTCTAGTTTGGTTAATGCAATCTCAGTTGCTCCTTGTGCGAGTATTCCATATCTCGACGCAACAACATCAAATGCCCCGACTCTTCTCGCTCTTCCTGTCGCAGCACCATATTCACTTCCCTCTTCTCTTAATGCTTTTGCTTCTTCATCATCCATTTCAACAACAAAAGGACCTTCTCCAACACAAGACGAATATGCCTTCATGACACCAACTATTCTTTTCAACTTAACAAATGGCGCACCGGCTCCAATTGGAGCATAGGCTGCGAGAGTGTGAGATGAGGTTGTGAAAGGATATATTCCGTAGTCAATATCACGAAGTGCGCCCAGTTGAGCTTCAAACAAAACCTTTTTTCCTTTGTCAATTTCATCTTTTAAGTATTCTGTTGAATCAATAATATATGGACTCAAAAATTCTGCACACTTTTCCAGAATTTCTAAAACTTTTTTTGAATTCGCTTTTTCACCGTAACTTTTAAGTGTCAAATTTTTCCACTCAACAAAATCTGGCACTATACTTCTTAGGTATGATATGTCCAACAAGTCAGCCATTTGAACACCCTTTTTCATATATTTGTCGCTATAACATGGAGCAATACCTCGTCTTGTTGAGCCAAATTTTTTGTCACATAATCTCTCTTCCTCCAAAATATCCTGTCTGACATGGTAAGAAAGACAAACATGCGCTTTGTCTGATATTTTGAGATTATCGGGTTTTATTTTGAGCCCCTTTTCTTGAAGCCCCCTTATTTCATTGACCAAATATTCTGCATCAATAACCATTCCAGCACCCAACAAATTCACCTTATCCTCGCGGGTTATAGCAGACGGGAGCAAATTCAATATGAACTTGCCTTTGTTGTTTTTTATTGTGTGTCCAGCATTATTGCCACCTTGATAGCGACAAATGATGTCATAATCCTCACTCAACAAATCAACCATTCTCCCTTTGCCCTCATCACCCCAGTTTATTCCAACAACTGCTGATATCATTTTTGTTGTCCTCCTTTTAAACTTTTATTTCGTTTTTGTCCTTAATGAGTTTTTTGTTTGTTTTTAGCATTTCATTGACACCAACCAAGAATTCATCAACTTGCTCAATGCTTCTCCCAATGAAATCTTCAACTACTAAAATTTTGTCCAACTCTTCTTTGCTCAAAGAAAAATCATCATCATCTAGTATTTTGTTTAATAAATCATTTTTTCCACCTTTCTTTATTTCCTCGGATGCTTTTAGAGAATATTGTTTTATTTTTTCATGCAACTCTTGACGATTCCCACCCTTTTTCACAGCGTGCATTAAAATATTTTCAGTTGCTAAAAATGGTAGTTCTGTTTTTAGGTTTTTCTTTATAACTCCTTTGTTGACAACCGCTCCACTCATAATATCAACAAATAACGACAAAATCGCATCAGTTGCCAAAAACATTTGAGGAAGAATCACTCTCCTGTTCGCGCTGTCATCAAGGGTTCTTTCTAGCCACTGTTCAGATGCTGTGAAGGACGCATTCAAAAGAGTGACGTTAACAAACCTTGATAAGGATGTTATTCTCTCACTTCTCATTGGATTGCGTTTGTAGGGCATCGCGGATGAGCCTACTTGAGTTTTTAAAAATGGCTCTTCCAATTCTTTTAAATGCGATAGCAATCGGAAATCATTTGAAAATTTCATTGCACTTTGAGCAATTGATGACAAAACCGCTAAAACAGAAAAATCAAGTTTTCTTGAATATGTTTGACCCGATATTGGATATATTTCCAAAAATCCAAATTTCTTTGCAATCTTTTTTTCTAATTCCAAAACTTTTTGGTGATTATTTTCAAAAAGACTAAGGAAACTCGCAGCAGTTCCCGTTGCACCTTTGCAACCAAAAAATTTTATCTTTTTTAGCACCGCATCCAAGTCTTCTAGATCAGACATTAAATCCGCAATCCACAAACAAGCTCTTTTTCCAACTGTTGTTGGTTGCGCTGATTGAAAATGAGTGAAAGCAAGGCATGGAAGGTCTTTGTGTTTTTTTGCGAATGTGGCCAGTTCATTGATGATCAAAACAAGTTGTGATTTGATCAAATTCAGAGCATCACGTAAAATAATAATATCGGTGTTATCCGTGACATAACAACTTGTTGAGCCAAGATGAATAATTGGAGCCGCTTTTTTCGCCTTTTCTCCAAAAGCTTTAATATGAGCCATGACATCATGACGAGTTTCCCTTTCAATCTCACCAGCCCTCTTAAAATCAATGTCATGCGCATTTTTTTCCAAATCTTCAATTTGTTCACTTGATATTTGAAGCCCTAACTCTCGCTGACCTCGTGCTAACTCTATCCACAATTTTCTCCATGTTAAAAATTTGACATCGCTTGAAAAAAGATTTTGCATAGGCATTGATGAATATCTCGTTGTTAATGGATTTTCATATGTGTTTGTTGTCATTATAATTTTTCCTCCTTGCCAATCGTATTCTCCAATCTTGAAAGCAATTCTCTATATCCATCAAGAACATCTCCAAGATCTCTCCTAAAAATATCTTTGTCAAGTTTTTTCCCAGTTTCAACATCCCAAAGACGACATGAATCCGCAGAAATCTCATCGCAAAGAATAATTTCATCATTAACTCTTCCAAATTCCAATTTGAAATCAACAAGCTTAATTCCAATTTTTAAAAACAAAGCCTTTAGAAGTTCGTTGATTTTTAGAGCCTCTTTTTCTAAAAATTTCAGCTCCTTTTCTGTTGATATTCCTAATGCAAGAATCTGGCTTGTGTTTATCATAGGGTCACCCAGCTCATCAGACTTTAGTGAATATTCTAAACTAACACTCTTCAACGAATGTCCCTCTTCAACACCATATTTTTTAGAAAAACTACCCGCCGCAACATTCCTAACTATTATTTCAACAGGAATAATCTCCGCTTTCCTGCAAATAAAAGACACCTCGTCAATCTGTTTGACGAGGTGTGTGTTTATCCCATGGCTGGAAAGATAGTTGTAGATTAGGTGTGAGGTGCGGGCATTGAGAGAGCCTTTGCCCTCTTTCTCCTCACTTTTTTCCCCATTGAATGCAGTTAGAGTGTTCTTATACTTTATGACAAGAGTATCAAATGAATCTCCAGCATAAATAGTTTTTGATTTGCCCTCATATAAAAAACCTTTCATATGCAAATTATTATACCACACATTTCAAAAAAATAATAGCGTTTTTATATGGGAAAACATAATTTATTCAAAAAAAAATTATAACATTATTTATGATACCCTGTAGTATTGGATAGTGTCTACTTTTGAACACAAACTTCCACCCAATCACAATCTATGCCCAGTTAATTATTCTTGATTGGAAGACTACATCTCAAGCCCTTCCTATTTAGGTTAATATTTTGTTGAAGTTTGATTCGGCTTGGGTTGGGTTTAGGATTTTTAGGAAGTTGTCTACGTAGTCTGATCGGATGTTGTGGTATTTTAGGTAGTAGGCATGTTCCCAGATATCTATTAGGATTATTGGAAAAAGGTTATAGGGGATAACTGTGTCTTGATTTTTGGTGTTGACAATTTGGATGTTGCCACATTTTTCTGCGACCAGCCAAGTGTAGCCAGAACCAAAAACGCTTGTGGCATGTTTTTTAAACTCGTCTTTAAACGCATCAAAACTACCAAATCTAGAATTGATGGCTTTAATCAAATTTGGTGCGCTCGCACTATTCATTTGTCCTCCATTTTGAAGACCTGCAAAAAACAAGTTGTGATTATAGATTCCACCGCCATTGTTAATAACCGCCCTTCTTATTGTCTTAGGCAGTTGATTTGAATAATAAATTAATTGCTCTAGTGTCCAATGGTGAAATTGCGGATAATTATTGAGAGCCTCATTTAGATTGCTAACATAGGTCTGCAAGTGTTTGTCGTGATGCAATTGCATTGTTTGTTTGTCAATGAACGGCTCTAGAGCATCATAGGCATAAGGCAATGGTATTAATTTAAACGGATAGTTATTATTTCCCATGCTTATGTCTATGCAACAATTTTATTGATTATTCGCGTTTTTTTTTGAAAATAAGAACTAATTTGACCGATTCATACCCATGTTCCTCAATTCGATTTTACTTACAAAAAACTATATATTATTTAAGCATTAATGACATTAACTTGACACATTTTCATTGTTGTTAGGGCGGCGTTGTGGCTTTCAATTGTCACCCCTGCACATGCTTTTGCGTCAACTGTCACTTTTGTTTCTGGCAATTGCGCTTTTAAAATTAGAGAGTTTGAAACAACACAAATGTCAGTGCAGAGTCCGCAAAGCTCTATTTCATCATAATTTTTTGCAAGCTCTGTAACACGTTTTGCAAGTTCTAGAGAACCAAATGTTGGTTTGTCGAAAATTTCGCAATCAGTCGAATCTAATTCACTGATTATTTCATGTCCTGCTGTCCCTTTGACACAATGAAGAACAGGGAGATTCTTTCCTTCTTGAGTTGAAAGATAGTTTTCAAAATGAGTGTCCCTTGTGAAAAGAATCGTGTTTCCATTTTTTTTGTGGCTTTCGATTTTCTCTTTCACATAAGGCACTATCTTTTGAGCTTCAACATTCCCAAGACTCCCCGTCACAAAGTCGTTCTGCATATCAACGACAATCAATAATTTTTTCATTTTTTTGTTTCTCCTTAAGTTTCTTAGTATAATAAACAGTGTAGCAAAAAAGGCATGTCGCGTCAACTGTCTTGACAGGTATTATTTTAATTTCATTCTTTTTATTCTCAAAACATTCAGAAGAACTGATATTGAACTAAAACTCATAGCTAAAGCGGCGATCATTGGATCCATTTGAACACCAATTGGATAAAGCACTCCCGCGGCGATTGGAATTCCAAGCATGTTATAGAAAAATGCCCAAAAGAGGTTTTGCTTAATGTTTCGCATTGTTCTTTTTGAAAGGGTTATTGCTTTCACAACTCCCATCAAATCCCCGCTCATGAGAACTATTTGAGCAGACTCAATTGCAACATCTGTTCCGCTTCCAATGGCAATTCCAATATCGGCTTGAACTAATGCGGGAGCATCATTTATTCCATCTCCAACCATTGCAACCTTTTTCCCTTGTTCTTGAAGTTTCTTGACATTCATCGCTTTGTCTTCTGGAAGAACTTCCGAAAGCACCGTTTCAATGCCAGCTTCACGTGCGACAGCTTCAGCTGTTCGACGATTATCACCAGTCAACATGATAACTTCAAGTCCCATTTCTTTCAGCCTTGCAATTGCTTCTTTGCTTGTTGGTTTTATCACGTCAGCAACCGCAATAACACCACCAAGATTTCCGTCGATTGAAACAAACATCGGTGTCTTGCCCTCTCCAGACAATCTGTCGCAGTCTTTTTCATACTCTGTCACACACACTTCACTGTTTTTCATCAATTTTGCGTTGCCAATGAGAATTTTTTTCTTGTCAAGCATCGCTCGTATTCCTTGTCCAGTGATTGCTTCAAAGTCTGTTGTGTCTTTCAAAACTCCGAATTTATCAAGTCCACTTTTCACGATTGCTTCACCCAAAGGATGTTCTGAATTTTTCTCACATGACGCGGCTATCTCCAAAAGTTCATCATTATTGAAGCTTCCATAAGTCACGATGTCTGTGACATAAGGCTTTCCCTCTGTGATAGTTCCCGTTTTGTCAAGAACGACTGTTGTTATTTTATGGGCAGTTTCCAATGACTCCCCGCCTTTTATCAAGATACCATTTTCCGCACCCTTGCCTGTCCCAACCATGATTGCCGTTGGAGTCGCAAGCCCTAATGCACATGGACATGCGATAACAAGAACAGAAACCAAGATGACGAGCGAAAATGGAAACGCATCATAGTTCCCTGCAATCAAACCATAGGTCAGCCATGCGCCAAATGCAAGAAGTGCAATCAAGATAACAATGTGAGTGAAGTGCCCGGAAATTTTGTCAGCTATTCGTGCGATTGGCGCTTTTGATGACTGGGCATCTTCGACTAGCTTAACTATTTGGGCAAGAACAGTATCTGCACCAATTTTTGTTGCTTTATATTTTATTGAACCGTTTTTGTTAATGCTCGCTCCAATTATTTTGTCGCCCTCTTTTTTTGATATTGGCATGCTCTCGCCCGTTAGCATTGATTCGTCAACCGAAGTCACTCCATCCAAAACTATGCCATCAACTGGCATTTTTTCGCCCGGTCGGACTAGAAGAGTGTCTCCAACTTTAACGTTTTCAATCGCGACTTCTGTCTCGTTCCCACAGCAGCTAATTACCGTTGCAGTCTTTGGTGCAAGACCCATCAGCTTCTTGATTGCTTCGCTTGTTTTTCCTTTTGTTTTGCTCTCGAGGTATTTTCCAAGAAGAATGAGGGTTATGATTACCGCGGCGGTTTCAAAATAGAACATTCCATGGAGCATTCCATGCCCGTCATGAATGATATTGTCAATCATGAGATAGATGCTAAAAGCGGTTGCGACTGTCACACCCTTTGCAATAAGACTGTCCATGTTTGCTTTCCCACGAAATAATGACTTGAAACCACGAGTAAAAATCTTGTGGTTAATTGCGAGAACTGGAATTGTCAAAACAAGCTGAGTCACTCCGTTAAAAATTGGAAAATTTAATGGATTGAGATACCTCGGAACATCCCATTCAAACCAATGAAACATCATTGGAATCATTGAGAAAAGGAATAATGGAATTGTGAAAATAGCCGACCAGAGAAATCTTTTCCAAAGCGCTTTCATCTCACTCTGCTTTCTTTTTTCTTTGTCTTCTGCTTCGTTTTCTTTCGGCAAGCTCAAAGTAAAGCCAAGACCTTTGGCCGCCTTGAAAATATCTTCCATCAAAAGAGATGTCTCGTCAAATTCGACAGTCAATTTTTCAGTTGCAAAATTGACTGTCGATAAGGACACCCCTTCAAGTTTCGCAACAGCTTTTTCAATATTATTAGCACACGCAGCACAATGCATGCCAGTTATTGTTAAGGATAACTTTGTCATATTTTTCATAATAACACATTCAAAACAAAAAAGCAACTCTTGTTACTTTGTTTTTTTCAAGAGTTGCTACTTTTGGTTGTTGTTTCAATGAATAATTTTTTATTCTACAGTATTTGTTTCACCGCTTACCGCTTCTTCTGTTGTGTCGGATACTGTATTGTTTTCCTCAGTTCTATCGTTTAACGTTTCCTCACTCGTTTCTCCACCAACTCCGCTTACAACGGCAACCGCTCGTCTTCTAAAAATCTTTTTGTGGACATTTAACATATAACATGTTAATAGTGCAAGATAGACCGCAACGACGGCAAAAATCCAAATAAAATGCAATCCGCTCGCGGCCATTTGAACGAATATAATGAGTGGAAACGCAAGAGGAACAGCTCCTGCTGAACCCATGACAAGATCCTCCGAGACTGGTGTTTTGAGATGCGGATCAATCTCTCGAGTCAAAATTGTTCCGCATGAAATTGTTCCCGTCATCGTTCCATACATCGCCAAAAATGCTTCATCTTTATAAGCAGGGAAAACCCGCTTTGTGATGAATTTGAGCCATAGACCCGTGGCCAGAGCCCCTAAAACCGCCATTATAATGATTGGGATCCACATTATTCCAAGTTCCATAACTGAAATCATGACCAACGCACACACAATTGAGATGTCGAAAGCAAAGCCTGCAATTCGGTTCATCATATAGGTGTTTGGATATTGGCGTTTCATGATTTTTTCTTTTCTGAGTTTTCGAAGAACTGCTTTTGTCGCAAGAGCAACAAGCATTGCAATCATGAACGCAAATCCCCAAAGAGTTGGAGTTAGTCCAATTAAGAATTGAACACCTGTTAATCTAAAAAGAACATCAAGTATGAAAATTAAACCAATACTCAAAAGGTAAACACCCATTACCATGCAAACTTGAAGAGTAAATTTGTCAATTCCTTCAGCAAGGGGAACTTCATCCGCTGCTTCAAATTGTTGCATCGGCATATCTCCTGCTTTTGGGTATTCGTTTCCGCGCCTTGTTATTCCCTTCTTTTTTGCAATTCGATTGACCATGACAACACCCGGAATAGACGAAGCAATAAAGCCGAATGCTGCAAGAGTTAAGCCAAAGTTTTGCCAGTTGAAATATTCTCCAGCAGGACCAGAATTCCATATTCCACCCATTGCATAGGACTGAGGCCCCCCTTGTCCGAACGCAAGTGGCAGGAACAGTCCCGCTCCCGGAAGAAGTTCTGGAATGATTGCAAAAAGAGAGACCGTTACCAGAATACCAACAAGACCTTGAACAAGATAAGAAGACACCATGACGCTTCCACTCTTCATCGTCGCAGCTCTTGTCATTTTCTTTTTTTCTTTTGTCATACTCTCTGAGTAGTCTTTTTTGTCTCTTAGCCCCAATGCAATGAATGCAATTGGGAGTGCGTGATAGATTATGCTTGAAAAAACGCTTTGAAAAACATGTCCGAATGTTCTTGGGATTTCATAACGATACGATTCACCTGTGTAGGGACAAACTCTAATTCCTTGAAAAACATATCCGCCAACTTCAATCCCTTGCACATTCGTTGTGTGGAAAATTATTTCCTTGACGACCAAAAGCCCCAACCCTGCAATAACCGCGGTCGGCATGAGAGCGCGTCTCAAAAATCTGATTTTTCGACGCAAAATGTTGGCAAGAATCAAAATTCCGCCAATTGCAAAAACAAGAATTATTCCCCAATGAAACTGTCCTGCTCCACTTGCATCCCAAAACGCATCGGAGAAAACATTTGAAATCAAATTAATACCCATAGAAGTTGCACTCCTCTCCTTTTTCAAGGCTTTTTAGGTGATAAGCAAAAAACATGTATTTTGCAAGATTCATTTTTAATTCACAGTCAACCGTGTAGGAACCCTCGTTCGTGAAGACATTCAGTTTTCTCACTTCAACCAACGACATTGAGCCAATATCTTTGAAGAAAAAATCTTTTCCGCAAACGGTGAACCTGTTTGAAAATAATTCAATTTTTCCTCTCATCTCGCCTTTTTGCTTTCTTGTTTTTTCAACCTTTGTCAAAACCACATTGTCATCTGAGAATAAATATTTGTCTGAATACTCTGAAAAATTCATAGTCTTCAAATGTTCAAGTTGCAACTTACCCCACTCTGGAACTGATTCGGGCATATAGAATGAATCTTTCTCTTCACTTGCGCCAGCCTTCTCAAAAAAACCCTCTTCATTGACTATGACATGCATAGCACATTCTTTGCAAAACAAATCATGTTTTTTCGATTGCAAACTATCGAGTGCTTTGCATTTCGGACAATAAAACAAAATGCTTTCAAGGTTTTCCGCTTTTGCTTTGCCTTTAAATTTTATTTTAGCAACTTTGTTGAATTCAAAATCATTTTGATATATTTCTTTTTTGATTATTTCTTGAACTTCATCCGCAGTCAAACTTTGCAATTCTTCCGGCTGAATAATCCTCACAACTTCGTTTGTCACTTTCCCTCGATTTGGTTTTATTTTCCAGCGAGGTTTAGTGAGATATGCACCTTTTAATCTGCAAAGAATAACGGGAACATCAAATTTTTTTGCCAGCTTTCCAATGCCGGGAACAATTCTCCCTCCGTCTCCAAACATCGATCGATTACCCTCTGGAAACAGACAAACACTCCCTCCATCTTTAATGATTCCAAGCATAGTTTTGACCGCGGCCGGATCTCCACTTCCTTTTGAATATGGAATTGGACGAGTTAATTTCACCATCAACCAACTCAAAAAACCATGCCTAAAAATGGAATCAGTTGCAACAATGTTTATTCCAAACGGAAAACCAAGCCCCATCGCAAATTGGTCAAACGAAGCTTGGTGGTTCATTAGAATAAAACAGTTTCTTTTTATTCCTTTTGAAGTTTTTTTGTCAAAAGACAATCTGTATTTGTGCCACAAAATTGGTCTCAAGATAACTCTTAATATCCAAAACATCCAACTTGGCGACAGTTTTGCTTTGTTTCGCTTTTTCACTGTCAATATATTATCATATTATAGTTGGAATGTCAAACTATTTTTAATGCAATTTTAATCTAATCTTAATCTTTTTGTGTCGATTTAATACGATTTTGAAAAAAGGACTCCGTTTTTTGGAGTCCTTTTTGCTGTTTTTTAATTGCTCGCATTTTGCGCGGCTAGTCTTGAGGTGTGGACATTGCCCGAACTGGTCAGAGAGTTCCATGAAATGTAGCGATTGAATTCGTTTATTGCAACATGGACTCTTCTAATTTGGTCATTTGTGTCGTCTCTGATAATGACATTGAATGTTGATTGATGAGTTTCAACGTCAATATACCACCAGTTTGTTGCTCCGTATCTTCTCATGTTTTGTCTCTCACCCATCCAAGAACCCAGAAGAGTATTATAGTTTGGTGGAGAGATTGGATAATACCACGCATGGGCTCTTGGCTGTGCCCAATTCCCGCTGTTGAAGAACCACACTCTTGCAACAGGCACTTGAGGCTCCCCACTACCACCTCCTGTGCTTGGCGTTTGATCAACTGTCACACCTCTTGAAACAATATTTTGAGAAGTTATGTTTCCTATTTGATTGCCATAAAAATTGACAACTCCAGAAGGGCCTTGGTTGACATAGAGAGCGTGAGACGCCCCATTAATCACATTGTTTCTTATGATAGTGTTTTCAATTCTTCCGCCATGATTGAGGAAAATTGCATGGAATGTGCTACTTAAAATAGTGTTTTCTTCAATAATTAAAGAGTTTGGATTAATAGTGTTTTGAACATTAATCCAGATTGCTCCGAGGTTTCCAAAACGAGATGGTGAACCACTGCGCTCAATTAGGTTTCCACGGACTATTATGTTTCCAGAAAATTCTCTTGCCCCAAAATCACGCGAAACATTGATTGCACTTCCTTGATGGGTTGTGTCTTGAACGATGTTATAGGAAATGTCAAGATCACGTCCACCATAAACCGCGATTGCATTTGCGAGCCATGGAACAACGATAGTGTTGTTTCTGACTCTTGTGTTGGTGTTTTGTCCCGGCGAAGACCATTGCGCGATTGCGTCGTCTCCTGTGTTTCTGAAACTGTTTTGGACAATGTGAGAATTGACCGCACCACTTCGCATATTGATTCCGTCTGCAAAAACATCACGGACACGATTTGAGGTGATATAGATATCATTAATGCCATCGTTGAACCAAAAACCACATTTATATCGAGTTATCCAAAGGTTGTGAGCAACAAACCCGTCTCCGCGCTCATTCGCTCCAAAACCATGTTCAAACAATGCCCTCGCGCCATTGTCACGTCTTATGACCTCATTGCCATGGAATGCCATATCCATGAATGCGATGTTGTTTCCAGTCAAAGTGAAAGTTGCTCCGCCAAGAATGGACGTGTGCCAAATCCCTGCTCCACGGAAAGTTATACCTTCGTGCCATGATGTCAGTGTCATGTTGTAGCGAGGTGTTTCAAGGTTATTTGTTCTGTTGCAGAAATAGAAATTGCCCGCTGGAATGAATACAGTTCTTGCTGGAGCATTTCTTGCAAGGTTCGACGCAACCCAAAGTCTGTCCCTGTTTGCTTCAGCAGCACTTGGATCATTTGCAACAAGTCCCGTGACAAGAGTCCAACCAGATTGAGCCGTGATTGCCGCATCCACTAGTTCCATTTGAGCAAGGTCAACATAGATTGGATTCGCTGTTGACACTCCAGCTGGAGCCCTTAATTCAATGATGGTTCCAATCGGCAAAATATTGGGAAGTCGTCTGTGATGATCATTAAAAAACATTCTTGGAAGTCCATGAGCTGGATTTCTCGACCAACGACGACCTCCTGTTGGTATTCCAGTGGTGTAGTCACCATATTGAAAATAATCTCCAAACATTCTTGAATGCGCGCTTGTCGTCTGGATTCCTCCCGCGATAATATTTCCGTTCGCACGAAGTTCAATTGTTGGAGATTGACCCACACCAACGCTTGCTCTTAAAACAATTGAATCAGCAGGGGCAGTCAAAACAAACGAAACCCATTGCCCTGTTGTCGTGAATCTGACAGCACTTCTTCCAGACGCTTCTGCCATAGGAGTGTGGATTCCTCTTCCACTCACTATTGTCGCTCCACCTCCAACAGTTCCGTTTTCCAGTTCATAAATCGTGTAGGTCATTGATGCCCCAACTCTTGCAGTTTGAGCTTTTTCCATGAAAGTGATCGATTGAAAAGCACTCGCATTTCCATTCAACTGAACCAGATTTTGTCCACGTCTTAGAGAAATTGGTGAAAGAACACCCGAACCAATGTTGCCGCTTGGAGTTCCATTAACACTAACTGAATATGTTCCTGTTCCTGTTATGATTGTGTTAAATGCTCCCGCATTCTCAGAAAAGATTGTAAATAATAGTCGGTTTCCACGAATGTGGGCTTCTTCTCTTTGATATGTTGCATTTGTCGGCTCAATTTCTGAGGGTGCTGTTTGAGGAAAAGTTGCAATGATAACTCCGCTGTTCACAGCATTCGTGACATTTGTTGCACCAGCAACAGTGAAAGAATTCGCTTGAACCCCATTGAACGTGAAACCAGCTAGAGCAGTTAATGTTATTGTCGCAGTGTAGAGAGTTCCATGAGAAAAAACTCCTAAGACCAATGGACTCCAGACAACCGATCCAGTGAACTGATTGTTCGCTGTTATTGAGTTGACTGGAATTTGTCCAGCGACCGGGGAGATGATTCCACCGATTGCCAAAATGTTTACTGTTGAGTCTGGGGGCGCTTGAGTTGGCGGAAAAGCCACTGTCACAACTCCGCTTCCAGAAGAATTTACTGCTGAAAACGATCCCAAAACCGTAAAGAAATTTGATGGAACTTGAGCAAAAGAAAAGCCTTGATTTGCTGAAAGTGTTATTGTCGCGGTGTAGGACGTGTTGTGAGAAAATGTTCCAGTGACCAAGGGCGACCATGTCACAACGCCTGTGAACTGTTCGTTGGACATTATCGCTGAAACAGGCATCTCTCCCGCAACTGGCGGAACTACTCCAGAGATTTGAGAAATTGTTATTAGCGCATGGCCAGTCGGCATAAACACTGCACTCACAATTCCACTATTTGCTGAATTGCTTGAAATCATTGCATTTGAAACATTGAAAAAATTTTGAGCAACTCCAAACAAAGTGAAGCCATCTAGTGCGGTTAGAGTGATTGTCGCAGTATAGGCCGTTGCATGAGAAAATGTTCCATTAACTTGAGGAGACCATGTCACAACACCTGTGAACTGATTGTTCGCTGTTATTGTTGTGACTGGATTTTGTCCAGCAACTGGAGCAGGAACTCCAAGGATATTGGAAATGTTGACAACAATATCTGTTGGATTTGGTTCAGGCTCTGTTGAGGGAAAAACCGCCGTCACGACATTGCCATTCACTGCATTTGTCGCAATCGCTCCGCCAACTTGAAAAAAGTTTTGATTAACTCCATTGAATGTGAAGCCATCACGAGCGGTTAGAGTGATTGTCGCGGTGTAGACAATATTGTGAGAGAATACCTCGCCGACAGCTGGAGACCATGTCACAACACCTGTGAACTGATTGTTCACTGTTATTGAATTAACTGGGTTTTGTCCCGCAACTGGCTGAGTAACTCCAAGAATTTCATGGATATTAACGACGCTATCAGTTGGAGATTCTTTAGGTGCAGTTGCCGGAAAAATTGCCTTCACGACATTGCTATTTGCAGTGTGAATAACACTTGTCGCATTTGCAACGTGGAAAAAATTTTGGCTAGTTCCATTGAATGTGAAACCTTCACGAGCCGTTAATGTTATTGTCGCTGAATATTCTGTCCCATGACTGAAAACTCCGCCGTTTATTTGAGGCGTCCATTCAATTGCTCCTGTAAACTGATTGTTCGCTGTTGTGCTTATTGCTGGGATTTCTCCCGCAACTGGTTGAACAACTCCAAGAACATTTGAAATATTCACCACTCTAATCAAAGACGCGGTCGTTGAAAATGTTGCTGTCACAACGCTACTGTTCGCAGTGTGCATGATTGACGATGCTCCAGCAACTGTGAAAAAATTTGCCGGAACGCCCGAAAAAGTGAACCCCTCTCTTGCAAAAAGAATTATTGTCGCGGTGTATTCTGTTGAATATCCAAATTCAGTCGAAGTTGGACTCCATGAAACTACTCCAGTGAACTGATTGTTGCCAGTGATTGCTGAAACTGGAGTCTCTCCTGCAATTGGCGGAGTCACTCCAAGAATTTGCGAAATGCTGATTCTCGTTGGCTGATTAGGCTCAGGAGTGTTATCACGCCATACGCATGCGACAAGCGCGATGGAAACGACTATCCCAACAATAGCAAAAAGCAGTATTTTTTTTGTTATTTTTTTCATTTTTCTTCTCCAAGCTGTTTCTTATTTTAAATCTTCCTTTGTTAGCCCCATTCCAAGTGGATTGTTAAATTTCATGTGCTTGAAGTTTTTGACAGTGTTGTTTTCAAAAACCACTTTATTTTTCGCATCATCAACACAATCAACAAAATGAGTTTCCATGCCGTCAAAATTATTTTCAATGACTTTTAATCCGTCAAGCAGTCCTCCACCCTCAATGAAAATTCCTTGATAAGTGCTGTCGAGAACAGTGTTATTTTTCAAAATTACTTTCGCTCGATTGTCATAATCTTTCACAGTTTTGAACCAAATCGCTCCAAGGTCACTCGACTCTCTTTTCGAGCCACATCTAACGAGGACATTATTTTCAACGACTATGGTTCCGCCAAAAGGAGTTGGTTTGAACCCAGATGAAATGTCTATTCCTGCTCCAGCATAGACAGTGTCGCAAACATAGTTGTTTCGGATTGTTGCGTTTTTTCCACCATACATCGCAATGCAGTTTGCAAGCCACGGTGCTTCAACTGTGTTGAATTCAATCAAGTTGCCGTCGTTTTCCTCCCCCTCACTCCACATTGCAATGCCATCATCGCCCGTTGCTCTGAAAGAATTGTTTCGAATAACTGAGTTTTTCACGCCCCAGTGAAGATTGATTCCATCTGCATAAAGGTCACGACAGCGACAACCTTCCATCAAAGTATGTGACGCATAATTCACCCATGCTCCAACTTTGTGATGAACAATCCAAAGATTTTTCATGATTAGCTTTTCTGCTCCCCTTTGCGTTTCAATTGCTCCTTGATCCAAAACATCTCTTCGAACAGTCATGTTTCCATCCATTTTAAAATTGCGAAACTGAACATTTTTCCCTGTCACTCGAAAGCAAATTTCGCCCTTTAAAACACTCTGCCAAATCCCAGACCCACTAATCGTCACATTGTCGTCATTAATTTCAACAATTTTGCTCGCATAATATTCACCCTCTGGAATGAACAATTCTCTTTTTTCACTCTTGACTGCATCTTTATAAGCATTCAAAAATGCTTCATAGTTGCAAGTTTTTCCGTCATTAACAAGACCATAATCTTTTGCATTGATTGCCCCATCACTCGGTTTTAATGCCTCGGGAACAACCTCAATATCAATAAGATTGATTGCATAATATGGCGAAGAGTTGTCCGCTTCTTTTTTCAAAACCAACTTTGTTCCCTCTGGATATGTTTTGTCTAGTTTCAAAGAAACCTCGTCAAAAAACTTGTGTTCCCCCAACTTTTCTCTGTCTTTGCTCCATGAAAAATCACCATAGAGATGCGAATGAGCAGTATTCATCGGCAAAACATACTTGTCTTTTCCAACATATAGTGTCAGTGTTGTTTCAAATGCTGGAACATTACTAATTGTCGTGTTGTGACCCTCATCTGGAATAGAATATCTGACGCTAACCGCATTCATGGGTTTCGTCATTTTCAGACTAATAAATTGCCCTGTTTTGCTTAGTTCAACCGCTTCACGACCAACACATTCGCTCGTCAAAGTTCGATAAACTCTCGATTTTGACAACATTTTTCCGTTATGCTTAAAGTCTTTCGCCAGATATGTCGTGAACGGAACAGTCGCGCCGCAATCGCTAAAATTGTTCGTGATGATTTTACTCATTATTCTTTTTCCTTGATTTGTTTTCTTTATTTGTTTTCTTTATTTAAAGTGCGGAAACAAGATGTCACCCTTAAAAATTTTTTGCAATACTGCTCAAAGAAGCGAGATACAAACTAAAAATAGGAGCCCGCACATTTTTAATATTGTTATTGTGATTTTCTGTTTTTCAAAAATGTCATTAGTGCCAATGTTCCTGCCACAAGTCCTAATGCCATGAACACTGCTGCCAAAATGATGAAGACAATGTTTAAAGTTCCTAGTCCTTCATTTTGATTCGCTATGCTTGAACCAACTTCTGCACTAACCATATCTGAAAATCTTCCAGCGATGGAAAAATAGTTCCTTCCGCTGTCATCAACTAGTCCATTGATTTCAACTCTGTTTCCATCAACATTGTTTCCAAAGAACACAACAAAGACTCCATTTTCAAAATCTCCCGAAACATCGGCAAAGAACCATCTTGAAGTTGGGCTAACGCGCGTTAAAGCGACACCCGCAACATTTTGCCCTTGAACCAAAACTCTCGGAGCCGATAGCTCCAAGTTGTTATAGAAATAAATGGTTTGGGTTTGCGGTTGCACTTCGTTTGAAGTTTCAGCATTAGCAAAAAGATTTCCAAAACTGCCTAGTCCAAAAATTGCCCCCATCACAAGCAAAAAGCCCAAAAGCGAGACAACAACGAATAATGATATTTTTTTAAGTTTGTTTGTTTTCATTTTTTTAAATAGTTTGTCATGCAAAGCAAAGCGAAAAAACTGGTGGCGCAAAAATATTTTTTTGCAACTTCATCTAGATTTTTCGCTTTACTCAGAATGACATGGTGAAATTTTAAAGTTTGCTAAATTTTTTTATGGTCTAATATGAGCTTCAGCAGATGCTTTTGAAGAATGTCTTTCACCATCAACTGTGACAAAAACATATTCTCTGCAATCAATTAAAACATATCCAACCTGCGGATTGTGACTTTGAGCGCGAATAATTGTTGTGAATGGTGCTGTTGTTGCATTTCTTGCAACATCAATGAACCACCAATTGGTTGTTCCATATCTTATCATTTCTTGACTAGCATCAAACCATCCGCCCAAAGGGTAGCCCGGGAAAGCGTGCATTCTTGGATTTGCCCAAGTGTTTGAGTTATAGAACCAAACTCTTGTGACATTTAAACGAGCAGTGTAAATTACGCTCTCAGCGGCATCTCTGTTTGAAAAGCCATTGTCTTCGATTGGCGCACCACCAACACTAGCAACAAAAAATCTTTCTGCTGTTGCACTATCAACATGGAATCTAAATGCTTGTGTTATCGGATTCCAACCACCGGTTTCTGGCAGAAAAACAATGACTCCAGTGTTTCCAACCCATGCGTTAGCTCCAGCATTACTGTCTAGGAACCACCAACCTGCTATTCCTGTTGGATTCATAGGCGTATGATTAAATGCATATCCAACACCCCCCTCTGCTTCCGTTCCAAAAGCCCACGAATGGATTCTTGGTCTTGCTCCGAAATCACCGCTGAATAGTCCAGTGTAGAGGAAAATTCTCAAAGTGTTTGCGGGTCTTGCTGGAAGAGCGTCCCATGGATCGACAAGAGATGAGTCGGTTACTGAAATATTGAACGTTGTTTCGCTTAAATCAGTTGTTAGGATGAACTGATGATTTGTGATTGCGAGAGTTTCTAGGAACGACTGATAAATAGTCAAATATCCGTCGTCATAAGAAAAGTCAACTCCTTCAACTAGTTCAACTGAACCAAGTGTTAGTGTCTCGATTTCGCCGTCTCTAAGGTTTGCCGAAAGAGTCACGTCGCTAGGGTTATAAAGGTCAAATGCCCCATTTGCAACAGTTGGAGGGATTGCATCTCCGCGGTAGATAGCGATTGCTTCGTTTGCAAGAGCGCGAGAAGAGAACCCTTGGTCTATTGAGTCATGAAGGTTGTTTGTCACGCTTGTGAAAACAAAATGTCTTGTTGACCAAGTTGCCCAGTCGACTAGAGGAGTGATTGCCCACCACGCGTCAAAGCCAGCATACCATGCGTCTTCAACTTCTGGCATGAATCTAAGGTTTAGTCCATAAGAAAGCGCTGACCAAGTTGATTCTGGAAGAGTAACTTCCGCAACGAGCCAGTCATTTCCAGCATCGACAAGCCTGTGCCAAGAAAAGAATGCGTTTTGATATGGTGCATGAACCATGACAGTGCCCCAGTTTAAAAATCCGTTGTAGAAATAGAGCCTCAATGTTCTTGTTTCAACTGGCTGACCTCCGCCATCACGATGATTAGCGATTGCCTGTTCTGCGTCTGCAAGTGTTGCAAAACCTTGGTCTCTTGGAGTTGTGTGGAGATTTCCAGCTTGGCTTGGAGCAGTTAAAGCAAAATATCTTGATTGACCGATTCCATTTGCGTCAAACTCTCTTGCCCACCAGAAAGTGTAGCCTAGTGCCCAGTTGTTATCTGGAGCAAGCCTAAAGTTAAAACCATAGGTTGCAATTTCCCAGTGTGCTTCTGTGAAAGAAAGAGTGATGTTGAACCAGTCTGGATGTCCACTTGCTGGTGACAAAGGTAACCAACCGAATAGCGCTGACGCTGTTCCTGTTGCATAGATATTAACATTACTCCATTCAAGGAATCCGTTGTAGAACCAAATAGTTAATTCTAGATACTGTTCAGCACCTTCAACAACAACTATTTCAAATGTTGAATTATAGCCTCCAGTTGTTGTTATGGTTAGAGTGTGTGTTCCTTCTGTTAGCTCCATAAGGAAAGCTTCATAAATCGTTAGATCTCCAGCTAGATAGCTAAAATCCGTTCCTTCAATAAGAGCAACTCCGTCAAGAGAGATTGAAGTTATGTCAAGTCCTCTTAAGACAGCTGAAAGAACAAGGTCGCCACCATTGTCTGTGAAAAATGTTCCATCTTGAACAACTGGGTCATTGCTAAGTCCATCTACTATGCTTCTAGCTTCGGCTAAAGTTTCAACACCGTCAACTGGAGTGAGGAACTCACCAGTAGCATCGATGACATAGAATCTTGAAGTATTTAATCCAAAATCACTTGACCACTGCCCACTTGGGTCCCAACTTTCCCAGTTGTTTCCGCTCATGAATCTCACGTTCCAAAGGATATCTCCCGCTGGCCAGTCTCCTCTTGTGTCGATGAAGAACCAATTAGTACCATCAACTCTAGTTGTTTCAACTGTCCATCTTGGAGTCATTGATGGAACCCCTCCCCCTATCCACATATACATGTGAGGGTTAATAATATTGATAAAACCATTATAGAAGAATAGTCTCACTTGCCCAGTTGGAATCGCAGGCAACATGTTGAATGGGTCTGCTCCGTCATAGAAAACTAGGATTGTGAAGGTTGAAGTGAAATTTCCTACAGTTGTGATAGTGAATTCAAACGAGCCGATGTCTCTTGTTGCAAAGAATGCTTCAAGTATTGTCAAAGTTCCGTCATAATAAATAAAGTCAACGTCTTCAACAAGAGTCTCATTTCCAAGAGTTAATGAGTCGATTGCGCGCCCTTTGAGGTTTGCAGAAAGTTCAACATCTCCCGGATTAAGTTGGTCAAATGTTCCACTTTCAACTTCTGGTTGGTTGAAATACCTGTTTGCTTCTGTGAGTAGTGCTGTTGCAGAATTGAATCCGCGAGCAGCGTCCGCAACGGCTGTGTTTCTGATTCTGACATAGCCAGTGTAGTACTGTGATGTTGCACTGCTCCAAGCGTTTTCACTGCGATAGAACACAAAGAAATTTAGTCCCGCATAAGGATAGTCGCCCACCGCAAAGTTTGATGAACCATGAATTCTGAATCCTTGTGGATTAAGAAGCGCTTCCGCTGGGTCACCGAAGTTAATCCAAAAGCCCCAAGTTGGGTTTGTTAAAGTCGCAGGAACTGTCAAATCAAACCACCACCAGTCGGTTGTTCCCATTTGATTCATCAGTGCTTGATATCTTGGTGCGCCAGTTGTGACTGCTCCGCCAGATGAATATGCTGCTGGAACATCGATGAAAACAGTGTTCCACTGAGTGAAACCGTTGTAGAGGAAAATGCGAGTTCTTCCAGCAGGAACTGGAATTTGATTTAGATCAGAGAACTCCATTTGTTGAACATAAATAAAGACAGTTGCTGTGAAATTTCCGATAACAGTTGTCACAGTCACAAGGTTGCTTCCAAGAACAAATGAGTCATTTGCAACAGAGAGGATAAATTCGTCAGATAGCAATTCTCTTGTTCCAACAGAATATTGTGCAACGACAGTGATTTGGTTTTTTATTGAAATGTCATTTGGGTTCATTCCAATATGAACTCTTGCTTGGTCAGGCGCAACAGTTGCTGAAAGAATTCCAGTCATGTAGACACTTGCATCAACTTCGACAAGGAAAGTTGCTGAAAGTCCGCGATAATTAACTGTGACGGTTGCTTCATCGTTTGCATTCAAAACGCTAAGGTCGCCAGTTAAAGTAAAACCATTTGCTCCCGTTGCGTCAAAATTTGGAGTTGAAGTTGGCCCAATGTTATATGATGCCGTGACGAGCAAAGTGCCAGCTAAATACGCTAGTGGAGTTGTTGGAGTGATTAGTGTTGCTGGTTGAGTGAAATCAACCGCGATTCCTTCAACAACACGAACAGTGACATTGAAAGGCGCTGAAACGTGCAAAACGCCATGAGAGATGTGACGAGCAATCAATTCGCTTGACGCTACGTTTAGGTTTCCATAAAGTGTGAATTCCGCATTAGGAAGTGTGCGAGTGTGGCCGTCTGAATAAGTGACAGTGACGGTTGCATGCTCACGAATATCATTAAGTGGAGTTTGAGGAGTTATGAAATTTTCAGTTAGTTGTTGATTGAATTGAACCGCAATTCCAGTTGCAACGCGAGATTCGACTGTGAAAGTGTCTGAATGCGTTCCAAGATTCGCAGTTATTGTGTTCAACGCGACGTTGAAGTTCCCTGTTAAGACGATTGTCTCGCCTTGTGCGAGTGGACGACGAGTTCCGTCTGTCAAGATGACTTCAACATCAAGATGCTCAAGAATACTCTCAAGATTGGTTGCTGGCGTCACGATTAAACCTTCAGGACGATTGAATTCAACTTCAATGCCATAGATAGTAGCGGCGATTGTGACATTGACTGTGAAGGTCGTTGTGTGTTCGCCATAAGTAACAGTGATTACTGACTGTGCTTGATTAAGGTTTCCAGAAAGTGAAAAGCCATCAACTGGATTGAATGGAATTTCACGATAGGTTTCGTCCGAATAGTTCGCGACGACTCTTAGTCCGCCCGCTAGTTGCGAGAGTGCTGTTGCAGGCGTTATGTTCGCTTGCTGAGTGTATGTGGCAGTGATTCCCGTCACATAAGGCTCTTCTGGATCGCGACATGCAGTGATTGCAAAGATTGCAACCGCCATCATAGCGAGAACCATGACAAGTGCCAGTAGTTTTTTTCTCATTTTCATTTTCTTTTCTCCTTTGGGCTTTGCCCATTTGTCATGACTTTTCTCCTAAGACATGACAATTTTTATATTCTCTTTTTTTTTTTTATATATTAGTCGTGTTTTGAAACACGGTTAATATTTTTATTGCCTATTCGCACGCTCTTGTTCTGCTTGCTCTCTTGTTGCGAAGCGAGAAATATAGCTATAACCCAAATCAATCATAAAAGTTTCATTGGTGTCAAAAAAAGTATTAAAGCGAAGTCCATATTCGTCCACTGCATCATAAGCAAATGCATAGAAAGGATTATACTCAATTAATCTTGGAACAACAATAAACCACCAATTTGTGTCGCCGTATTGCGTCATGCGTTGAGTTGCAGAGTTAAAAGCACCCATAACATTCATTCCTGCTGTGTCCCAAACATGCAACATTGGTCTTGCAAAATTTGCAGAGTTATAGAACCAAATTGTCGTCTCTCCCGGAACAACAACAAGAACTTCCACCTCCTCAGCCGAAGCCCTAGATGTGTGAACACTTGCGTTCGCATTTGTTGCAAACACATGGTCATTTGAATGCACAGTAATACCCATTTCAATTCCACCAGAATGAACAATCATGTTTGCATTTGTTATGGTCAAGTTAACTGGCAAGTCAAGATAATACCAGCCTCCACCCACGGCAGTGAATGCTCTTCCCGGCCACGACCCGAATGGGTTATTAAAAGCAGGAAAAGTTGTGTAATACCAAACATGAGCAAATATTGTTCCTTCCCAACCTCTTGCATTGAACAAAAACATTCTTGCAACATGAGTTAGGTTGACTGTGATGTTGTAGGTCTCTTCACGGTATGTGAAAGTCGCAATTTGCTCTCCACCCATTCTGCTTGAAACTTCTGGATTTTCGATTATGCCATTAACTTCAAGATTAAAGTCGTTGACTCCAAGAAGAACTCTTTGGTCTCCGTGAATTGCAAAAACTCTTGCTGTGTCGCGAACGACTTGCCTCCCAAAGATATTTGCAAGAATTTGAGTTGAGCCTTGTTCAAATTCGACTTCAATTCCCTCAAGGGCTGCAGGAGCCCCACCTTCTGTGACATTGACATCAAAATAAGCATAGAGTTCAAAATATTCAACTCTAATTTCACTTTGTCCTGTTATCAACTCTCCAACAAGAGAATAGCGATGTCCGCCAAGTGGCTCAACTGTATCGTCATTGAAATAAACTGCGACTGAAATATCGTCTTTGAGAGAGTTCAAAATTGTTGCAGTTGTTGCTGAAATTGATTCATTAATAGTGACAACAAGATTTGTTGCGATTCTTGGAACAATGTCGAGAGTGTGAGTCACCACTCTATTTTGATAGCGAATTGAGAAAACTGATTCCCCAACTCTTGTTGCTGGAAGTCCAGTTAATGTGAATTCATCGCTTCCAATGATTCTTGAAGTTCCATCAAGATACGTCGCTGTGACTGTGAAAAATTCGCGAAGTCTTGAGAATGTCATTCCAATGACTGCACTGTCTCTGTCGAAAACGACATGCAAATCAACAACTCTGTTCGCTCCTTGTCTTGCATCCTCACGCGAGGAAAATCTTTCCCCGCTGACAGTGACAAAAACATAGTCAGAGTTATCAATTAAAACATTTTGAGAGCCACCAAATCTTATTGAAAATGGTGCATTTTTTGGATTTCTTCTGACAACAACACTGTAAAAATTCGTGTTGCCATCTCTCGTTGCGACAGTTTCTGAAACAACGACACCAGTCGTTGGATCAATGACTGTTGCAGTAATATTTTGCATTCCAGTGCTGTTATAGAACCAGATTGTCACATCTTGATTTCCACACCCTGTAAAAACCACAAACGATGAAAACGCGAGTGTCAAAATAACAAATAAAGTTAAAAATCTTTTTTTCATTTTTTCCTACTCACCCCCCTTTCTTTTCTTTCTTTGGACAAAAATAACCACTAGGCTAACGTCAAGCAAAATAAAACCTAGAATAAACAACACTAACGCAACGACCAAGAGTGGACGAGAGTCAGCCGTGTTAAAATCTGTGTCCCACGGTGCATTTTGAACAGAAACCAGTTCTTCAACAATATTGACTCTAAACGCTACTCCAGATCTGTTTGACAAAATATCCGCAGCATCACGGATGACATTGTTTGTTGCATTCATTTCGCCAGTCAATCCCGGCATAATGTCAAAAGCAAAAGTTCCGACTGTGTCAATAGTGTTGTTTTTGATAACAAGGTTAATGATGTGTTCTGAACCCGGTCTGACATGTTGCCCTTGGGTTGCTTGAACATGATATAGTCCAATTGAAACACCACTGAATGTGCTGTCATAGATAACATTGTCTTTGACAAGAATCTCATCGTTATACATCGCAAATCTGTGAATCAAAAACCAAACTGCACCAATAGCGCCACCTTGCGCGTCTCTTGATCCAGTTCTTTCAAACCAGTTTTCTCTGATATCAATTCGACCAATAAAAATCGGACCAGTTTGGCTCTCTGGAGCAAAGTTTGTTGAAATGTTTATTGCAGCTCCAACATAGATTGTGTCACGGACTATGTTTCTTTTGAAAGTCAAGTTGTGTCCACCATATGCTGCGATTCCGTTTGCGAGCCATGGAAGCGCGACAGTGTTGAAGCTGACAACATTACCATAGTTCATCTGACCATTTGACCATTGGGCAATCGCATCATCACCCGGATAGCGCCAACAATTTTGAGTGATTTTTGAGTTCACCGCACCAAGAGTTAAGTTCACTCCGTCGGCAAACAAATCATGCACTCTGTTTCCCGAGATGAAATAGTTTGAACCACCATCAAACCAAAAAGCACATTTATAGCGATTTATCCAAAGATTGTGGGCAATAAAGCCATCAGCACTTCCTTCAAATGTTGCTCTTGCAACAGCATTTCGCCTTATTATTTCGTTCCCGACAAATGACATGTCGAAAAACGATGTGTCGCGCGGTGAACCTGTCATTCCATCGCCGAATTGAAAAGTCAATCCACCTCGAATTTCAGTGTGCCAAATACCTGCCCCACGAATAGTTAAGTTGTCGAACTCACGCCCTAGAATCACGTTATAGCCACGATAATGTCCCTCGTGAGTGCTATGCTCTTCTTGGGGGAAATAGAAAATTCCTCTTGGAATGAACACAGTTCTGTCCTCAGTTCCAAGCGCAACATTCATCGCTGTTTTCAGTGCATTAAGGTTTGCATTCCTTGCCTGTTCGGTTCTAAGGTTTTGAACTGCTCCAAAAGTTGTAATACTTATTGAGTTCGCAGGCTGGGAATAAGCTTCTTCGATTAGTTCCATTTCAACAAAATCAACATAATAAAAGACTGCATGGTCAGAGAGGTTTTTTCTGAGCATGAAAACTGTGCCAGCTGGAAATTCTTGCGGAAGGACTTTTCTGCTTTCTGAAAAGAACATTCTTGCATTACCAAGCGACGCGTCGTTGCTCCACTGCTCTGGCGCTCCGTCTCCTCCTCCCGCTGCATATCCACCATAAAGCCATGAATAGCGTGATGTTAGGTCAACTTCCCCGATTCGAACATTATTTGCATATAAACTTAAAGTGTAGTCCCTTCCAATGTGACCATAATCCGGGTGATAAAAATCTGGAACACTCGCACGAACCACTATTGCGTTGCTTGCACTCGATGAAGTCCAGCGAACGAATTGAGTGGTGTGAACAATTCTGACAGCACTTCTTCCACTTGACTCTGCGGCGATTGTGTTTTGAGCGCGAGACTCCAAAATAACTTCAGCATTAGTTTCCATATGCTCTGCTTCATATTTACTTCTGTTGAAAGACGCACCAAAAAAATCTCTTGCCATTATTTGATGAAAAACGAGGCTTCGGATTCCGCTCGTCTCTCCAGTTATTTCAACAACATTTAATCCTTTTCTGAGTGGAATGTTAATGTTATTCGCTGGAACTATTGCACTCATTCTCTCTAGTTCATTGACTCTTATTTGAATATCTCCAACCTCATTTGAAACAATATTTGCCGAAAACGTTCCAGTTCTTGCTGAAAACACGGTCCACATAATTCTGTCGTCACGCAAGTGGGCATCTTCAAGAGTGTAAATATGTTCTGCTTCAATTTGGAATATCTCGACTCTTTCTCCGCGCATTGAAATGTAGTGAACACCAAGACGATAACCAATATTCCAAAGAGTGTCAGTGTCAGTGAGACTTGTCAAGACCTTTGAACGAAAATTCTCCCCATCAAAGAAAACGAATCTATTCGTTGCTGAATCTTGCAAGCGAACTTGATTGCCATATCTTTGAAGTCGATAGGTTGAAGTCAAAACATCTCTTGCGTCCGACGCTCGAAACAATCCACCATTGTCAAAAGCGTTTTGTCTAACAACTTCCGTTGGTGCTTCAACCTCATCAAAATCTGGAGCAGTTTCAAAAGCCCAATACGCGCGCTCGTCAAGAATTGAAACTAGTGAAGAAACCGCTTGCCCCGCCATTGAAACATTAATAAATGGTTGAACATGAATAGGCCTGTCGTTGTAGATATTTCCAATCATGAAAACACCATCTCTTCCCGCACTTGTTATTCTCCAGCGCGCGCCTTGACCGCCACCGATAACAATTGCTGTTTCACGGTCAAGAACGTTGACAATATTGTTTCCTTGATTAACTGCAAGTTGTCCCGTTAATCTGTTTATCAAAAAATAGAAGTTGTCGCCTGCTGATTCAAATCTCCAATGAGTTCTTCCGTCATTTTCCCTGAAACTTCCATGAGCAAACGCTCCTCTGTTTTGCATTAACACCACCGTTGGGCGGAACTCTCTTTCCTCTTCGCCATTTACTTCCTCGCCTTCAGCAACATAGCCATAGCGGCTGACTATTCTAACATAGCCAGTAGGCGCACTCATGACTCGTCCAATACCCTCAAGTCCTTCGTTGTCAAATGGATTAAGTGGCTCCCAATGAGGAGTTCCCCAAGTAGGCTGAGCTTCGTTGTTGAACAAAACATCAGTATCTCTTCCTCCTCCGCCAACAAAATGCTGAATATTCAAAAATCTGTCGTCTTCAAGTTGTGGTCCATTAAATCTGACACCCGCATAGCCCGTCCCCGAAGCTGGAAGTATTCTAAATCCATGACTGACTTCTTCGATGGTTTCAAAAAACCTTAGTGAAAAATTTTCATTAAGCCCAAGATACTCCCCGCTCCCTTCGTTTCTCAAAATTGTTCTATTGTTTGAAAGAGTAAAAACTCTCCATTGTGCATTTTCATCCGTTGGAATAGCATTACCAAAAGATAGCCTGCCTTGATATTTAATAAGCATAACCCTTGTCCCTTCATAGCCGTTGATGAAGTTCATGACAGTTGTCCCAGCAACAAAGTCAAACTCAGAGAAGTCCTCGCTAACGAATGCAAACGATGAAACAACCGGTGGTATGCCAAAAAACAACGATAACACCAATACTGCTGCTAAGAATGTTGTTAATATTTTCCTACTAAATTTCTGTGTTTTTGTTTTCATTTTCTCCTTCCTTCTTTTCTTGTTATGCTATTGATTCAATTTATGCTTTGGTTTCAAAACATCAAAAGACAACATTTCTTGAACCCGACTTAAAGGGCTCTGCCTTTTAACAATTTCCACAACTAATAATTTAACCTTTAACTGCTCCTGCTGAACCTTGGGTGTAGTATTTTTGAAGAGCGATGAACAATCCTGCAATTGGCACAGCAACGATTATTGCGCCCGCAGCAAAGCGAGTATACCATGTTTCAACATACGTGCTGTCGAGCATGTCAAACAATCCCATTGCAACTGTGAAATTAGCATTGTCACCACCCCTTAGCAAAAAGCTTGCAAAAATAAAGTCGCCCCATGGAATGATGAATGTTGTGAGCAAAGTGAATATTATTATCGGCTTTGAGAGGGGTATCATTATTTTAATGAAAACCCTTAACTTTGTTGCTCCATCAATATATGCCGCTTCTTCAATTGATTTTGGCAAGGTGTCAAAAAAGCCCTTAACAATGAGGTATTGAAGTGCGGATGATCCAGAATAAATTGCAATGAGTGCAATCAAACTCTGATGCAAGCCAATCCACTGCAACAAGAAATAGACCGCTGTCATAGCCATGAACCCCGGGAACATTCCAACAATGAGAAGTCCCATCATTATTAAAGGTTTTCTTCTTGATTTTGAACGAGATAAAGCATATGCTGTGCTTAAAATAACGATTGCTGAGATTGTCATTGAAATCGTCGACACCAGCAAAGTGTTCAAAAACCAACGACCAAATCTGAACCTTTCAGTGTCACTAAACAATGTCAAATAATTTCGAATTGTCCACTCTCTTGGGAAAAAATAGGGCGAATATTGTCCCGGATCGACTCTGAAAGAGTTGACAAAAATCCATAGTATTGGGATTATCCAAATAACGCAAAGGGCTGTGATGAGTATGTAGGCAGTGTCAATTTTCACAACACGAAGCGAGAAAAACAATGTCCCAAGTGACGCGAGAAAAAAAACATACCACGCAACATTAAGATTTCTCATCAAAAAATTTCCGCCAACATATCCAACATAATCAGATGCTTCTTTGATTGTGAATAAAGTCATAAATGCAGCGATCACTCCAATCGCACCCAGAGCTGTTCCAACCAACGCCAAAACACCTTTTCTTTTTGAAAACACTATCAGCCTGCTACCAACAATCACTCCAACAAGAGCAATGAGAATCAAAACCCCTGCAAGTTGACCGTTCGACAAAAATTGACCAAAAGCAACCGCCATCAAAACAACCTCTCCGTTGCCACTAATAAACGGTAAAATCAATGAAACTGCAAAAATGCAAGCAAAAACCAATGCCCAATTTTTAAATTTCGCATTGATTTTCGTCGTATTCTTTCTTTTCATTGTTGTTATTGCCATAATTTCTGTGTGTCTTCGACACTTTTGTCGGGTTTTTTCTTGCATGACAACGCCAAGGCTATCGGCGATAGATTAGTTTCTGAATGCTGTGTCGTCTCTGAATGATTTTGTCCTAAAGAGAACGAGTGCTATTAAAATGTTTATTATGAAAACGACAAATCCGATAACACTTGCATATGAGAAGTCTCTTGTTTCCGCAGTCAGCCTAAAGAGCCATGTGATGAGCAAGTCAGTTGTTCCCGCTCCCGACGCATCTCCTCTTAGTGGCAAACCGTTTGTGAGGAAGAAAATAACATTAAAGTTGTTGATATTTCCAATGAACTGTGTGACCAGAACGGGTGCGGTGACAAACAAGACAAACGGCATTGTTATTTTTCTGAAACGAACCCATGCATTTGCTCCGTCAATTTTTGCACTTTCATGAAGTTCTTCTGGAATATTTTGCAAAACCCCTGTAGCAAAAAGCATCGTGAACGGAATCCCTATCCACATATTAACAATAATGACCGTCACCCTTGCCCAGTTTGTTTCTGTCAAAAACGGCAAGGGATGTTCTGTGAAACCCCATCGCTGCAACAAAACATTAACAACCCCCCTTCCATCAAGCATGCTCGACATAGTAGTCAGCGTGATGAAAGATGGAATAGCAATGGTTAAGACAAATATTGTTCGAATAAATGTTTTTCCTCTTATTCCCTTTCGGTTGATGAGCATTGCAAGAAATATTCCACCAAAGTAGCAAGTCACTGTTGCAAATATCGCCCAAACAAATGTCCAGCCCAAAACAGGAAAGAAAGCACCGCCTATATCCCCGCCACCACTGAACAAATTAACAAAATTACCAAACCCAATCCAATTAAATAATTCTGGAAAAGGATGATTGCGATCAAAACTTGTGAATCCAACTAATATCATAAACACTAATGGAATAATAGTGAAAACAACAAGTCCAGCAATTGGAATGATGAGAAGCGTTTTATAGAACCCTTTGTCAATGATATTTTTTGTGTCTTCTTTAATTCCAGCAATTCTTTGACCTTGAAAAAATCTTCTTCTTGCTTGGAACCCATTCAGAATTGTGAAAGCACCAAACAACACAAACAATGCAATAACAATGACAGTCAATGCTCCAAGAAGAAGCATCTGCATCGAGTCATGTCCTTCAATTGTGACTCGAATATATTCATCTATTGGAGGTGGAAGTCGGACATATTCATAACCTTGACGAATTGTGCCCAATGTTGCAAAATTCCCCAAATTGCGAACACTCAAAATAATAACAGCGGGGATCATTGCAAGTTGAACACCCAAAAATATGAATCCTTTTGCAACTTGATTAAATGCAATATTTCCAAATCCAAACAAAAAGAACGACAAAATCGGCGCTATCATTCTTCTAAATAGCGACACTTCGTCGTTTGTTTTAACTTTTATTGCAGCACTTTGTTCCATTTTTTTGAGTGTTCAGTGTTTGAGTGTGATTAACTTTTCATTGCAGGCAATTGTTAATTGTCCGCAACTTGTTTTAATTTAGGCAGTGATACTATTGACCAAATCGTCAAGCAAAGTTTGCCATTCCGTTTGAGTTGGTGGAGTTGAAGCACCTCTTCTGTATGCTGCAGCTCTTGTTCCAATTCCAGCACCAAACGCCCCTTGCGTATGCCAAAAAGAAGATAGTCTTGGCGTTCTTGGAATTGGGACGTTGTTGAATCGTGCTTGTTCAAGCGAAGCAACAATCTCAGGACGGTTCGTTATTTCTGGATGAACAGTAGGCTCAAGAAGAGCTCTCACCGTTGGCGCACTCGCATTCAATTGGAAACGAATCATTTGATTAATTGGATTAGTGATGTATTCCGCGAAAAGAGTTGCAATGAAAACAATTTGCGCTCTTTCGACAAGGTCAGTTCTGCTCAAGCCTGTTTGAGCATGAACTCCATAAGCTCTGTGTTCAATAAAGTCAACCATTTGCGTGTCAACACCGTTGATATTAATAGTTGGAAGCGGTGCCGCCGAATAATGCGTTGGGATTGCATCAAAAACATCATTTCTTGAAATTGGAGGACCAAAGAAAGCAGCCAAATTTCCACTTCTGAAATAGTTCCCGACTGCTCCACCGCCCGTGTCATCCATAAAATTTGGATGAATTGCCATGTCCCACATATGTTGAGCCGCAATCATTCCTGCTGGTCCATTGAATGTTGAACTTGTCGGATCCATTCCATCTTCGCCAAACAGAGTTGCCCCAGCAGTCAAAAAGAAAACTTTATTGAACCAAGCATCATTCAATGACATTGCCAAATTGTATTGAGCTGTCGTGTTGGCATTCAAAATACCTTCCAAACTTCTAACATCGTTCGCACTCAAAAGATTAGAATTGTAGTGCAAAACAAAATTGTTCGGAGATGCTGGAAACGCAACAAGCGCATTGTCAGACGAGCGTCTTGCACTCACAAGTGAATCTTCCGTGAAATTTTCCTCTGCTCTTTGAAGAACTGATTGCGATGTTATTGGCATCAGATTGTCGCCAAGCTCTGGAATTGCACCAGACGGAAACTTGAAAATATTAGCAGCCATTGCTCCGTCACGCAAAACCATTTGAGTGACATTTGTCATGCTCATTTCACTAAATTCAAATCTGACTATGTCCGCGAAAGTAGGATTAGCTTCCAAAAAGCTCTCACTCATGTTTCGAAGCATTTGTTGCTCTTCCGATGGAGCCCAAACTAAAAGCACATATGGATCTTGACCATTTGAATAGTCTCCTCCATTTTCACATCCTGTCATGACTCCAACTGTTCCAAACAGCAAGAAAACCGACATGATAATTGTCATAATTTTTCTTTTCATCTTTCTTTTTCTCCTCCACATCTTTTTTATATTATGATGCATGATATAACAATGTTTAATGAATTTGATTTTGTTGAAAGTTTTTCCCAACAAAAAAAGCACGGCAAAAGCCGCGCTCTAAAAAACTATGTAATAACAAAACATGAAAAAAACACAATCGTTTGATTGATTATTACGAAAGGATACCCCCCCCCGTTTGACATTTTTTGGAAATTTTTCGTCTCTTGTTTTTTCATATTTTCCCTATTCTTTGTTTTTATTGGGAAGCCTATATGACATAATCTTCCCAATATGTAGTTGTAGTATACCACAGATACTTTCACATGTCAAGAATTTTTTTTAACCTAAATTAGCACTATTTTAACTTTTTTTGATTATTTAGTTGACTTTCCATGTGAATTGTTGTAATATATTCACTATGTTAATCAGAAAACTCAAATCTCAAAACTTTGAAAAAGAAGCGATTGAATATCCCGACAAGAGCTTTAATATGAAATTTTTGTATGCTGACCACACTCAAGATTCACTTGGGTTCATTCCTCATTTGCATGAGGAAATTGAATTTTTGTATGTCGTGAGAGGAGAGGCGGAAATAAGATGTGGGAACACGAAATATCATGCAAGAGCTGGGGATATTTTTGCATTCAATGCTAATGAGGTTCACAGTTGCCTAAAAACCTATCCCGGATACCACACATTTTGCTTGCAGTTTTTGCCCTCGTTTCTTTCAAGCAAAACTGTTGATCTTTGTGAATATAACTACATAAAACCACTCAATGAAAAAAGAATTGAATTCAAAACGCACTATGAAAACAATCCTATTCTCATTGACATTTTCAAGAAATGTGAAATGGAATTTCGCGAAAAAAACAAAGGTTACCACATCGCAATCAAAGGTCACATCTACTCCCTTCTCTCTCAAATGTTTCGACTAAATGAACACTTGATTGACGAAGAAGTTGACCGAGAGCACATAAACTACAAAAGAGTGAACTCAGTCATCACCCACATAACAGAAAATTATTCCAAAAAAATCGACTTTCGAAAAATTGTCGAAAATATGTTTCTTCATTATTCATATTTTTCAAGAATTTTCAAAGAACAAACGGGAAAGTCAATGCGACAATACCTCCACGAATACCGTCTCACTTCAGCACTAAATCTTCTTGTCAACACCAACAAAAGTATCACTGAGGTTGCCAATGAATGTGGTTTCGATGACCTAAACTACTTTTCTCGCTCATTCAAAGAAATGATTGGACTAAGCCCAGTAAAATTCAAAAAGAAGACCTAAGTGTTGAGGGCCTTTTTTGCGCTGAAAACCATTAATTAAGATATGGACTAGCTCATTCCTTCGTCACTTTAAAAATTTGCTAAACCCTTCATTTTTTTTGTTGTAAATTCGAGTCAACAATAAAAATCGCAATATGGTTCATTTTCGCAAAAACTTAGGCAAAAACGCTCAAAAATAGACGGAAAGACAACAAAAAAGGACTTCTCAAAAGAAATCCTTAAGTTGGTGGGTGGGGACGGATTCGAACCATCGAAGTCTGAGACGACAGATTTACAGTCTGTTCCCTTTGGCCACTCGGGAACCCACCCATATATAAAGTAAAAGGTAAAAAGTTAAAAGTAAAAAAGTGCGGTCAAATTATTATTTTAAACAATGCTTTTTACTTTTAACTTTTTACCTTTTAGTTCTTTGGAGCTGGACACAGGACTTGAACCCGCAACCTACTGATTACAAGTCAGTTGCTCTACCAATTGAGCTAGTCCAGCACAACGAATAATATTATAACTCAATTAAAAAAATATATCAACTATTTTTCTAGCCTTTTTGAATACTTTTTAAAAAAAATTTCAAAATTTTTTTTGTCCATTTGTGTTTTTGTCTTGACAGAACAAAAAAAACACTATATAATAGTCAAGATGTTATGCGAAAGTGGCGGAATGGCAGACGCGCACGCTTGAGGGGCGTGTGGTAACAACCGTAGGGGTTCAAGTCCCCTCTTTCGCACCAACTTGTTTTTTCAAAGGGAATAATTTTTTTGTTTCCTCTGAAACAAGCAGAAACCCAAAGTGAATTGTTTTTAAAATGGAACTTATTCGAAGAGACATTTCTATTAAAATCAAACCAATTGTTGCAAAGCCACTTATTGCTTTGCGACAATTTTTTAATAGTCGAAAGGCGCTTGATATTTTTGACAAACTCATCAATGTGCTAAAAAATTCCATTGTCGAACTCGCTCAAACCGCACACTCACAAAAACAACTCAACCTTTTAAAAATTAGCAAGTGCTATCCAAATCAAGAATATTGTGTTGAATACCCTTTCTACATTTTCTATGAAATGAATGATGACACATGCTTTGTTGAATTAATTTTACATTCTTCTCAAGATATTGACAGGATTTTGGCGAAAAAAAGAGATGCCTACATAGTTGTGAAAAATGACGAAGATATTCAACAAAAAGCTGTTGAGAAAATTTGTTTGATTGAAAAAGAATTAAAAACGTCAAAAGAAAGTGTCGCTGTTTCTTTTGAGGAATTTTTCAATAAGATTGTGAATGGAAAGAAATTTGAGTAGTTCGTTGTTTTTGGGATTCCTTGTGACACTTAAACACTATTTTAACGATAGGTTCCAATCAAATGAGAGTATTGTTTCAATTTTAATCTCATCGATTTTGGGCTTTGGCAGTATTTTTCTAGGCAATTCCAAAAATTTGAAGAGTGATCAAGATAGTATGTGTGACATAATTCATGCAAAATAACATAATCTATGACATCTTGTGGCAAAAGAATTAATCGGAAATTCAATTTGATATTTTTTCGGAAATCGCAACTACCCCATTTTTTTTGAGCGTTTGTCAACGAAAGTTCGCCAAATTTGATTTCATAGAATTGCGAGAAATAGTCAATTCTTTCTCTCAACATCTCAAGAGCATGGGTTTTTAGCCATTTTATTATTGCGTTTTTTCGCTTTTGAATGTCGAAATATTTTTTTGGAACGAGCAATTTTCCATCTGCGAATCTGATTTTCCTTTCAGTTTCTGAAAGTTCAATATCATGAGCATTATCAAGAAGAAGTAATTTTTCCAAATTATTAACCGCTTCAACTATCCCTTTCGTGTTTTCAAATTTTTTGAGTTTGCCATTTATCCAATTTGATTTTGATATGACAAACTCATTGATTTTATCTGCTGAAAATTTCAACGGCGCATAAACAACAACCTCCCCTTGTTCAATTTTTAAAACAAGGGTTTTTCTTTTTGATCTTCTCAATTTATATGTTAGTGATGTCATAATAATTTGACCTCTATTATATTAAGTATACACAATATTAATTCATATGTCGACAAAAATATATAGGAAAAATGTTTGACAAACAAAAAAAAATATACTATAATGTCTGTTGGAGAATTGTTTTTTGATGTGTCACACAAATATTATGTGTGACATAACAAACAAAAACAGGAGAAAGAATGCTTAACACTATTAATAGCGACCTCATCAGAGGTAATATTAACACTATCATTTTGAAAGCTCTTTTTGAGGGTGACAGATATGGTTATGATATTATCAAGGAGATTGAGCAGAAAAGCAGTGGGCAATATAAATTGAAACAACCCACTCTTTACAGCTGTCTCAAAAGGCTTGAAGTTCAAGGCTTTGTGCGTTCTTATTGGGGCGCAAAAACTGTCGGCGGAATTGGCGGAAGAAGAAAATACTACACTCTCACTGATATGGGTCGTGAGATATTTTTGAAAAATCAAACTGACTGGGAATATTCAAGGACTGTGATTGACAGGCTTATTTCTGACAAATCCTATGACCTTGGCAATGTCAAATCATTTGATAACGAAGAACTTAATGACGAGAACGACAACAACTCTGATGTTGACCTTGAAAACGAATTTAATGACGAAAATGATGGCTTTGGCGAAACTAATGCGACAATGATTGAAGAAGAAACTTCTCACACTCAAGAACCTCAAGAAGAAAATCTCATCATGGACATGAGCATGGTCATCTCCGATGTTGCACAAAGCATTCAAGCAGAGCCTGCCCCTGCCCCATCTTCTCAAAATGAAAACTCAACAACAATAAACATCAATAACTATATTGACCCGTCAAATCTTATCAAAGACCTTTTCAACAAAGAAGAAAATCAGAGCAGTTATTTTGAACATGCAAAATCTCAAGATTATGAAGAGCCAACTGAAACTGAATCAGACGAACCTAAAATAACAACAAGAGAATATATTGAGCAATTAATTGAAGAAAAATTCACTGCTGAACGTGCGGCTGGAAGGCCTATTGAAGAAATTGTTGCGCCGTCAAATGAGGGAAAAGAACTTGCGGTCACGGATGAACCAGCTCCACAAGATGCAAACTTGTCGTTTGGACAAACCTTCATCAGCTACAACCAAAGAAACGCAACTCCTCTTCAAACTGACAAAATGATTATTGAAAGAGAGTATAAAGACGCACTGGCTCTTCTTCTGAAAAATAATGAAGCAAGTGTTGATATTGAAAATATCGACGCTCCTCCATCACCTCACACTATCGTTCTTCCCCAAACGCAAGACCAAACAAGAATGCATACTCGTGATGCCCTCGTGCAAATGCGTGACACTGGAATCAAAGTTCAAACAACACAACTCGCAACAACAAGATACTACGATAACTCTCTTGAAGGAAATCTCACTAAAATTGTTGAGACTGCAAAAAACAGCGGTGACAACATCAAAACGAGAATTCATGACGGCGAAGTTGCCCTTCTCTATGAAGCAAAATACTACTATTATTCAAACAAATTAATGATTCGACAATCTCTCGTCTCATTCTTGATTGCAACTGCTAGCGTGTTCCTTGCTTTCTTGATCGTTCACTTTGGAGCGGGAACTGCGGCAATTCATCCATTCATGCCGAATTGGTCAGTCTACCTCATTGGATTCTTGGTTCCTCTCGTCTTCCCAATTGTTGCGGCAGTGAAATATCTCCTCAATCCAGAGAAATTAAGACGCGTTGACTACAGCCTCAGAAGTTCAATGGCATTCAGAGCATGGGTTGTCGTTCTTCTTCTCATTATTACTTATTGCGGAAATCTTTTAATGGGTATGTATGCAAGTTTTTACAACGGAACAGAATACCTCGCAACTCTCCTCATCCCAATCTTCCTCATTCTGAACCTCCCAATCTCTGGGCTACTCTTCTTTGGATTCTATTCATCAAAAAAGTTTCATCAATACCAATAATGAAAATTTAACCAAATTAGCATCAAACGAGAAAAAACTTCTGTCTTGAATTTGCAAGATAGAAGTTTTTTTTAAATTGAGACTTGCTGAAAAACAACACCATTCCAAATCTTAATTATTGCTTTTATCAGCGCTCATTTCCAACGCTCAAGATTATGCAGTGAAGTAGTGCAGCAAAAAATCAGTCAAGAAAAAAAAGTTAGAGGCACGACAGACCAAGAGACAGAAGAGTCTGAGTTAGGGCCAACTCTGTGAGGATGAATGCCGCCGGAAGAAGAGCCAAAAGCAGCATTAGCGCCATGAGAATTACCATTCCCGCCATTGCCCCCACCAGCACCACCTCCACCGCCTCCGCCTCGTCGGCGAGTTTCTGGTGTGGCTGGTGAGCTTGCACTGCAGCATAATGGCAAATGAAATCCGCTATTACAGCAAGTAGGGCTACACTGTTGTGGTCTGCCACATCTTAGAGTAACACCAAAAAAGTCACCTAACGAAATTCCACACCAACCGCAAGTTGATCTCCCAACAAAATATCTTCCGCATCCACGTTCTCCCGGATTTCCTTGAGAACCAGTTTGGGTGCCGCCTGAGCCACCATTACCTGCGCCGGGTGAGCCATTGCCAGTGGTGTTAGTAGCAGAAGCGCCAGCGCCGCCGCCGCCGCCTGCAACGAGGTTGAAGCC